>Ga0210059_1001776_pt1 | contig 33010 bp, 17 predicted proteins | sample Ectturendosymbi2_FD_188042 | JGI IMG/M metagenome (GOLD analysis project Ga0210059, IMG submission 188042) | Ecteinascidia turbinata endosymbiont from Florida, USA - Sample 2 (SPAdes) (version 2) | ecosystem: Host-associated > Tunicates > Ascidians > Unclassified | place: Key West, Florida... | reverse complement strand
CCCCCCCCTCCCCTCCCCAGCTATCAACATTTCTGGCTGCGCGCCTGACTCATCACGAAGAAATAAACCAGCATTACATTAAACGTACACTGTATTTTTGTAGAACAGTTACCCGATTTTCACTCTGAATACATGTGAGGACAAATGTTATCACAAACGTGACGCAAAAATCAATATACCCAAGCATGATTTCACTCCCTTTGAAATGATTCTTGCACTTTTTTTGCGTTACTGCTTTCGCGTGGTCTGGCATATTTCACCACCAAGTGAACTAGCTTATCGTTACTCTCACAGCATTCAGCCACGCCTCGTGTTATTCTAGTTAAACGCCTCGTATTATTCTAGTTAAACGCCTTGTATTATTCTAGTTACTGAGTTCTGCTTTCAATACTATCGATCTTACGCATTGTACAAGCGTTCTGTGCGTCATTGCGACGACGTTGTTGGCTGTTGCATTGCTCGACTTTCAGAGTCAGATACTTTCAGTATTGGAATGGCAGCAATTATCAGGGATAAACATATTTTCAGGTTTCCTATTGCATTTGTCGAAACTTGTGTTCTAACTTAAAATTGAGTTTTTTGCTTTCTCTGGTTTAGCTTTAACCTTTCAGCGTTTCACCTGTAAGCGTTGCTTGCAGATTGTAGGACTGACGATGCGTAGAGTTACGTGAAATCGATTTCCTATTGCAAATTTTCTGATTGATTCAAACCCTTCACCTGTGTGCTGGAGTCTAGTAACTCGAATAGCGATATGTGCAATTTTGGATCATCGCAAAAAGATGAAAGCAGCGCCCAGTCGGCTGATTCCTCGAAAACTTACAGCAAACTTAAAGTTCTTCATAAACTTGCGTGTCTTGTTTTTCAAGACATTAGAAAGCAGTCACACTGTAAAGCATCTGGCAAGGCATATTTCGTTCATGACGTTAAATGCTTATCAAAACTCCAACAGCATAGCGCTCCTGCATTTTTTGTAATTCCAAGTCACGAAGTTTTTCAAACTGATTATAATTATTTCAGTTTCTCTTACAAAAACAACAAGTCAGTCTTAATCTCTAACTTTTTAAGATATCAGCACAAAAAATAAAATATGGACAAACAGGTTTTTTCTAAAGATACGGACTCTCCAAATACACAAGTTCCGCAAACAGCATGGTTGGTTTTTATACATTCTTAATCTTAACGTTTACTACTCAAATTTTTAGCAACTTTAAGGAAAAATAATGTTGACAAACAAAATTGCGATCTGCGGGCCAGCACAAGCAAATTTTGATGCCAGTCTCTGCTTTTACTCTTTTCCTGTTGCAGAACTCAAGTGGCTCAGAAGAGGCAAAGTTCGTTGCAAGTGTGGGTAACAGACATCCAGGTTCAGCTGGTTTGAAACAATTATCTCAGTGGTAAAAATCATTCATCTTCGTAATGTCTCATTTCGTTGCATCAAAGTCGTAGTGGACGTTTCGCATACTTGAAATTAAATAAATATTAACGAACTGACGTAAACGCTAATCTAAGCCATGGCTGAGCAAGTTATTTATATGGAAAAATCAGAAAAAATGCCATAGGCTACAGATTTTTTGTGATGCTATGGAATCGTTCCTGTCAATCCAAATAACCAAAGTTTGATCTTTTCAGGGAATGCTGTGTTTATTGATTGTAAAAGTTTGAAACCTTATTATACTGTAGTTGTACTTATTGATTCAAACAGCAGTTTTCAAAACAAGACGTTTGACTCGTGTTCCTGAGCTTAGATGTACAACCTTTCGCATATATTCTGCATAATAGTGCATTTATCGCTTAAGTAAGGAGTGATGCAAACATTGCAAAAGCTGAGAAGCGACAAAGACATCGTCAACGACCTGGGACTGGCAAAAGGAGCTTCTATGTAGTTTTTTTCAACTTGCTTCTTGTTACATTAAATCTCGTGTGCGAACTTCAGTATTGTATGTGGTTACGATGACTTTGACTGCTTGCTTCCTTCTGACAATATTGAAAATCTAATATATGCGTAACTTCCATTGCAATGTTCAAACATGCCGTTATGTTTCCAACACTAACAATAGTAAGAGAAAACAAATGGATTTTTTGTATCTGTTGCTGACTTGAGAACCTGTTGATTGTGTTGAAATAAGAGAACAGCACCTTTCGTTTGCTCCCTCAAACTTGTTTGCATTCAGATTGTTGTATATATATATTCAATGGAATCAGAACCGTCGCCAGAAAGTTTCAATGCAAGGGCTTTGCGTTTGTGCAGGAGGACTTGACATTCAAAAAATTGACAAAATGTCCACTGATTTATAGTGTTTCATATTTCAATTTGGGGGGTTGCAGCTTTGTTTGGGGTATTAAACCCACCAAAGCCTTCCTCCCGTTGCGACGGGCTGAATGGATTGCAAAGTTCCACTCGATGTATCCACAATTCAACATGTAAATATTATCGGACCAGCTGTGTGTGTCTTGGCGCTCACTGGGCAAGAGTGTTCCCCTTAGCTGTTCCCCCCCAGTGACGTTGTGCACAGCTGACATTCAGATCTGCCAGCAATGACGTCACCCAAACGTACCAAAAAAGAGGTTTACCTTGTATAACGCTTTGGAAGAATTGAGTTACACTGTGCAAAAAAATCAACAGCTTTTCGTGGCAGGAACAAATAAAAGTGAAGGTTTTTGCATATAGCAAAGCTACATGCTTAATGTGAAAGAGAGCATTACAAAATGTACAATTCATGCATCAGATACAGAAACGAATCCGATCGATCTCTTCACTCTTTCTCTCCGAACTTTGATGTAGGCAATGGAGACGCCTATTACAGACAACACACGGAGGAGAAGCAGGATGCCGAAGAACCTTGTGCGAAGCACACGGTTGTCGTAGATCTGCAAAGAGAAAATTAAACGCCTTTTCGCAACTAAAAATAAGACATTGCAAATATAAGCAAATAAAAATTTATCTTAACTTTTCGCAAAATTAGTTATGGTCAACAAAGGTGGGATGCACAACATGATAGACGCTCTTCAGCTTGCTTTACTGACCTGGATCATATTCTGCATGTACTGCATCTATCAATTCTCCTTATTGATTTCATGCGCAATTGCTTTGTTTTGTTGCGGTTACCAGTTTCCTTATGAAGAAACAGGGTTGCCAGGTTGGTCCTTTTGGGGCCAAATTTCAGAAAGTTGGTCCTAAACAACACTTGCTGGCCCCAGAATTTCCGTTTGTCCTGTTGGCTGTTTTTTGGCCCTTTTCCAGGTTAGATTTGGCCCCTTGCAAGAATTAGATCTGACCACCCTGGTCCCTGTTTGAGAAACCATATCTTTTCACTTTTTTGACTAACTGATTGCAGATTTTCACCAAATTCCTATATTTTGAAAGTTTTCGATTACACAATTTTGTTAGGATCCTTAGAGTTTCTGAGTTAATGTGAAAGTAAGTTCATCAGAATACCTGTTAGGTTACTTGTTGCAGTTGTAGAGGTAGCAGTGAGAACTCTTACCTTACCTAATTTACTGTTATTTAGGTGGAACACGTGTTTATTGGTTTTGTTCAGACTGTTGTTTATCGCTTTAGAACGTATCGAGGATAATTTGTCTCAGGTTATGGCTACACTTGGAAATTAAATTGTTTTATTACAATCTTTCATCATGTACTTGTTTTGCTGTTGAGCTTTAATTGTGATTGAAGAACATTGCCATTCAATAAATTGCTAAGTACGGGTTCATACGACTTTGTAACTGCTGATAAATGGCCCTTTTTTGGTCCCTTATCTTATAATTTGGCTCTTTTCTGGACTAGATTTGGCCCCTTGGCGAAAAGTAGATCTGGCCACCCTGTTAAGAAACAGCAGCGCTTGCTCTGATAATAATTTAACACCATTCTGGCTGTTTTATAATAATTGCCAGTTTGTCTTCTCACCTGACAAAACCCTTTATCACACTGTCCTGCGCTCCAGTGCAAACAGGATGAATCAAACACAGCAGCAAAAAGAATTTGGGAAGGAATAACGCCAAGACCTCGAGTCAGCAAAGAAGTTACTCCGAGTGCCAGTGGTTTGTCATCGGGAAGAACAGACCTGTGAAGCGCAATCACATGAAGTAGGTTAAAAGTTCGTTTGTGTAGAAATCACGTACGATCCAAATGTTTTGTATTGGTGTGAAACACGGTGAGCAGCTATCAGGACTGTCTTTACTTAATGTCATTCCTTGCCTTCGTCCGTTAGCAACATCCGCCTACTTCGAAAACTTTATTACAAAAATCCTACCACGGAGAACGTCCACCTTTTTATTGCTCAGCAGTGACAACAACGCCGCAAGTTCGACGGTAATTGCACTGAACAGCTTTAATCAATACAACCCTTTCCAATATATGGAACTGTTTTGAATGACGACCTTTTTATTAAAATCCTTCGCAACAATCATAACCAAACATATCGTTTGCCCTTGCATTAGATTTTTGGACTAGGGTTCATCGCGTCTAATGTAACAAAGTGAGAATAACATCTTTTCTAAGCTTTGCTTGTTGAAACGAGTATTTTTATGACTGCAAATATTAAGTGTACCGCCAAGCAAACAAGTAAAACCTTTTGCGAAACCAACATTCCTTATCGGCTGGCTCTGATTTACTCTGCTTGCAGTTTAAGCTTAAAATTTGAGCCCTAAATTATCCACGCAAATATATCAACTGCACTACCTTGTTTCAAGAACTTGATTCTCTGATACCATTACGTCATACAGAAAAATATCAGTTCTATAGAAACTGAGCAACTTTACTTCTGCAGAGTTCTTCACTTCACCTGCCACAAATTGATGTTGATAAGCTCACCTTACAACTAGACTATAGCTCAATGTTTTTCAAACCTTTTCTCTGCAGAGGAACGTTCCGCAAAAATTTGCATTGTCAATGGAACCCTGTGCAATGACCCGAGTGTCTATATTGCTACAACCGCATAGAACTGCGGTTGCGAATTTCGTCCCAGGCAAATTCGGTCCGTTTCGGTGGAACCCCTGAACCCCTGGCAGCCACTCGCGGAACCCCAGTTGAAAAACATTGTAGCTTGTGGGACTTATTTATTGAAAATATCCTTGTGAACAATAGCATGAGACGTGCTAAGAAACGTTTGTGCCAGTGCTGATATGTGTCAAACAATGACTTAACCAGAGGTGTCAGCCAGGAGGAAAAATAGCTGAAGGGACGCAGTGGCCAACACTCAGAAAAAAAACTTGAGAAATGATGTTGAATCCGGATGTGGATTTCTATGCTAGAAAACCCTAAATTATGGGAAAAACTCCGAAAACGTTTCGAAAAACAAAGAAAACAACAACCTACTGAAAACCAAAAGAATATCAAATACCGAACTATAAATGGAGGCCCGAATTTTACATTTAGCTTGCAATAGGTGGTGGTTCGAACCTTACCCTCGTCACTTGGGCCACTGGTGTCAGGTGATGCAACGATGTGTCGCTAGAGCGGGGCTAAGAACCGAATTATAAAAGAAACTATTAATATAGATATTATATTCCTTGGTGTCATGCAGGATTTTGAATGCGGGTGCAATTTTAACTTTGAAACGACCGGACAAGTGATGTAGGCTAGCCTGCGGTCGAATGTCGTCTCTGTCCTTTGCTCAAAGGATTTTCGACTGGGGTGGGGGAATGGACTTGGTTGGAGAGGAAGACGCAGGGGCTGGGGAAATTATCCCCAAGCAAGCATTGTATGTTAAAAAAACCTGATTGCAAGACACACACGGGGATAATGTAGCACACTGGATTTGTTCCAACTTTTTGAGTGAACATTTTATCAGTTTCTTTTACCAGATTTCCAAGTTTTGAGATCACGAGTAGGGTTTTCAAGCAGAAAAAGTTTAAAAGTGTATTGTTCATGAAAATTAATTTTAATCAACAAAATACCGTCCCCTAAAAATTGTCGGCCGGGGTCATCAGGACCCTCCTTGCTACGCCACTGCATCTAAATCTTCAACTGACCTGGTTATTGTTTTCTTCCGCAAATAACAGCGGTTAGATCTTTCTTTATGCCAGACGTGTGTTTAATGCAGTGATGCTCGAAATGCTGACAAAAATTGATTGGTTATCAAATTCAGAGATAGCAAGATTTAAAACCATATTCAGGCAAACTGTTGAAAAAGATTTACGGAGTAAATAGTCTTTCAAATAATATTTCAAGCCAGATTTCTAAACGTGCCTCATCTGAAGCCCGAACCCGGCCCGGGTCCGACATTCATTTTTGAAACCCAATTTAGGCCAGTCCTTGCCTGGTGCTAAATCTAGCGAAGTCGTTTTTAAAACAAGTAAATAATCGCGTAAGTGATTGACCATTTGCACACAGCTATAAAAATGACGTTTCATGCAGGTCCCCCAGCACCCCAAACAATTTCACAAACCTAAGTTTGAACCTGAATTACAATTCTGATTCACACAACTGCAATCGAAACATCAGACATAGCAAACAAATAGTCAATTAAAAACAAAACTAGCTCATATTTTGTGTTGAATACGAAAGTTTGCAATGGATTTTTGCAGGTAAACGTTGCTTATAAGCACCAATGACGCTAGGTCAACATGGGAAGTACTACGCAATTGACAATTTGCAGTCCGTTTCACACATTTTACAAATCCTCTTGCAATTAAGATGAAATTAGACTTACTTCACAGAACAACGAAGATCGTTTAAAAATGTTTTTAAAATACAGCAATGCACGTTGATTGTCGTAATTAGCAAATATTAAGAAATTAAAAAACATATCTTGTTATCTTTTCATTTATCAGGGCAATGGCACTTATAAAAACATCTCTTCACCTACAGGCGTCAAGGTTCTTCTACAAACGTCAAACAGGACGTGATTTGAGCGCGAAAGTCGTTCGGAATGTATTTCAAATATATGCCGTGTAGTGAAGCAATAACGCATTGGATCGGCCTGAAAGGGGCAAAGGTATATTTAAAAAAAGAAATAAAGCGACAGGCGATCTTAAATAATTCCGCCGGTCTACCTCAAAATAATTACTGTGGCAGCGGGGTAGATAAGTGACGAACTGAAGATGGTAGTCCCCAAGATAGCAGCTGTCACAATGAACAAGTGTGGGCAATCTGACAATGAACATTTTCCTCCGGAAGCTTTACCGTTGTAACTGGAATTTGTGCAGGAGCAATTGCTGTATTCCTGGAACGTAAGATCAGGTTATCGATCGCAAGTTTGGCACTTGCCAAATACAACAAGCAAACTTCCGAACTAAGTTTAACTTGTCAATTTGGCAGAGAACAGAATGCTTTGTAAAATCATTGGGGGACACCTTCTTTGAGCGTTTCAACAATAAGTGATAGTTCAGGATATTCAAAAGGTCGAAGCTCAGTTATCAAATCACAAATTCAGTTTACAAACCAAACAAAAGTTACTGCAGTGATTTCAACGATAACATCGCTGCACATGTTACAATGAAGTTTTTCTAAATTTTCCAGAATGTACAGCACAAAAATGTTTCAGTCATGTTTCATTTAAATCAAATTCATCAGGCGATGCGTTTCCGTAAAGTGACTGAAAAATGTAAAGTATGATGTCCTCTATTCCCACGGAGTTCTGCTGCACGCATGGTTTCACAAGCAAGTCGTTTGCATTTACGAAGCAGACATCTACATTAAAACGAATCGAACCGCTTTATAAAACCTGGTTAAATATTTCAATATTGCAATTGTTTTACTTTACAAAGTGCTGTTTGTTTGGAATTGACTGACTGTGGAACATTACGCACGTTTCAAGTCATAGAGTTCAATTAGAAAGATTTAAACGGGCTTGTGATGTCGAGAAAAATTAGGAATACTTGACAGACACACGCGTGATGTACATGTCTGAATCCTGGGGCTGCTGGATTTGTTTGAAATGAAACCTCAACTGCGTTCGTGCATCCAGCAACGCAGGGCGAGAGGTACGTCACGTCGTCCTCCCCACAAACAGGTGAGAACATTCCGGAACTGCAAAGGCAATCTGCGTTGCATGACGTAGAACTGCAAGTAATAAGCAATACGTTCTGAGCTTATTAGATAAACCTGATACCAATTTTAATAGTTTGAAAAGGCGGCAAGCGGAATAATCAGTAAGAACTGCGTCAGGGTGAAATGCAGCACCCTCCAACCGCGATATTGTCGATTTATTACAGCAATAAAAATTAACTATTCAGGGAGGAATAACCTTGAATCTTGTGAATAGTAAATGAAACTTAAACCATTTGCCCATGGTTCACGCAGCTATCACTTAGCTCCCCTCAAACTCTCTTCAATTTCATTATTCTCAAACTGCTCATTTCTGATAAAAATCAGAAATCGTTGCTTTTCAGAACAATTTTAGAAAGCTTCTTGTCCAAAAAGTTGTTTCTTAGCAACGCTATACCGAGTGCTATTAAGAAAAGGACTCTAGAGTTTTTCTAATGTTACAGACAAAAACGTTTGTGTGCAAATTTTGTCGCCTTTAGTTATGAACTCATGTGGGAGGCCTTAGGCCAACTTGAAAATACCGATACGGGGGTGACACGTGGTAGAGTTATTCAACTCGTCTGACTGACTTTGTCTCGTCTCCGGATTGTAAACCCCTGTTCGTAGCAAATGCGACTCTGGCTTCAGAGTAAAAACACACAAAGGGATAGCGGTTAAATACCGCGGAAAATGACCGATTACAAAAATCAAAATGCCCCTCGGTCACCCTGTAACTAGGGTGTCTTTCCAAAAATCTAGAATAAGCAAAATGGCCCCAGTGGACGTCCAGGGGTAAACTCGGTCCCCTCAACTTGACCTCCTCAGCGTTCATACGTTAGCAACAACGATTGAACTAGCCTTGCAAATTAGTGAGAAAAGACTAGTTTTTATTAACTTTCACTCTGGATTAACAAGGTCTGTTTAATGAAATATCAGCAGGACTTTTATGCACTTACGTCAATAAAGTGCGCGAGAAACAATTACTGCGGAACACAAAAACTAACTTTCTCGAATTAAAACGATTTCCAAGACAATTGCGATTTAAAGCACAATAGATTCTGACACTATTTAACACTAGCACACAAGCCGCAAAGTTTCACAATTGCACACTTAAAGTTTAACTCAACAATCAGCAAAAACGACACAGGCGAACGCAAATGAAACAATCAAACAGATACACTTTTAACAACGAAACAGAATCACAGTCAGGCAGACCCAGATGCGTTACTCCAATTTAGAATTTAGCTGAATTTAATTATGTAGCTATGTTTGGGGAAAACTCACCGACAGTTTAACGTCGCTGGCTCGTTTCGCAACTTAGCCCCCAAATCTAACTCACGAATCGACTTTTCAGCAATTGCAAAAGTTGAGTAAAGCTTTTAGATCCCAGATTCAAATCAGATAAACCGTTCACGTGTCAGAATGCCAGAATCAGAATGCCGCTTTGGCCATGTCATGGCAGCTAAAATACGGTAAAAGTTGCTTTTTTCTCATCCTGAGCTGCCATTTTACAAGGTTACGTTCTTGGCAAAGTCATTCCCTGCCATAAAGCTGTCCGACTTCATGCAGAGTTTGCCATTGCCTTTTTCTCATGCTTCAGGCGTAAGGTCTGTGTGTGACGTCACGTCACTTGACAAGGATTGACCTTCGGCTGGGCGTGTTTACTTGTGACAGCTCTAAGGAATTTGATTTACACAGATGTTTGCCCGATGCGTAAGGCAACATTCGTTGTTTTGAAACACCGAGTTTTCTCGAGTTCAATTTTAACCGTAAGCGTTTGGAATTCGTCCCGTGCGCACGAACCAGCTCTTATATCATTATTCCTTTCAGCTGAAAACATTTTGCTAAGCTGTTTGCTAAACCCCGTCCGTGTTTAAACCTTCGCAAAAGCCGTAATTTAAACCCACGTCTGCCTGCAGTTTTCCACTCGCTCCGTATGTGGGCAAGAAATGCACGCACGTTTCCTGACAAATGCACAGCGCTGGGTTCACAGTACAGTACAAGGCAAATCTGCGTTGCTTTGTTACTTGCAAACAATTTCTACCGATTAAACATTAGAGTTTACAGAAACGTTAAACATTACGGAAATATTGCAGAGTGCGATTTAAACACCACGAAACTAAATAAACAATGCCAAAACTACACAAAAAGCGTTTACACTTTTTCCCGTTAAAATAACTTTTTCACAAAGCGATTTATACTCAAATGTAGCAGCTTGATATTGCTTTTTTCAATCTGCTATGACAAACAGTTTATGTCACGCCCAAAACAGAACCGTGTGCAATTCTTTCCTTGATGCTGAAAAAGTAACGTTTGTTAAAAGTTTAGTTGCAACCTAATCATTGCTTATTCGGGCAAAGTTTGAATTTCTATAACAGCACGGCAAAAGCATTGTTACCTTGCAACACAAACGCCCTTGTGATTTTATTGCTATTTTAACGGAAATTTGAATGTCTTACTGTCGTATTTGTTTGTAAAGCATTGAACATCTATGTTTATTGTGTTCGTCAATTGCGTTTCACATTCACGCCTTGCTTTTTATTGCGTTTTACCGCTGGCATTCCTAGATTTCATCTGTTTTTATTTACATATTTTAACTGACTCCTTTTTCTTGTTGCACCAGAACTGTTGGTGACTCCGTCTTTACCCGGTGCTCGCCTGACGTGGCTCCACCGTTCAGTTTGGCCGAAACGTGGCGTCGCTTCTAAATTACAGCGGTTGATAAAATGTTTATTTTGATTTTTACCGTTTCTGCTGACTGTTTCTGCAATCATGTTCATCTTTGCGTTTCCAAATGTATTTTTCTGTTAAAAATTTTCTTTGCAAACTAAGTTTGAAAAGAGTAAAATTAAGGCGCTTTTTGGAAAGATATCAAACGTAGATATGCAATTGCAGTGACTTGGACGTAAAATCTGCATCAGTGCGTAAAAACTGCGTATGTTGACTGAAATGCACCTTGCAAAGATAACAATTTTGATCAACGACTAGTTACTCAGCCGCTAATTGAATTGGTGCATAATTAAACCACGACTGCTGCACCAATTGCAGAAAACATGTGGATTAAATGCAGTTTTCCAACGCCGGATTGAGATGGTGGGCGACCTGGAACCCAGGCATGGTGGGAGGCCCCATGTGCGGACACAGAAGGGGGTGTTCGATGAAATCACTAGTGTTTTCGCGGATCATTAATATTTATGACGGAAATTTGTGACGTCACAATTAATAATTCAACTGTGAAAAAAATTTTTATGCATCGTGATATTTGGCAATGATTAGTGATTTGTGAAACTGTTGCAAAACCGGTCACCAGAATCATCGTACCTCCTTTTTTTGAAATTTCTCTTGAAAAAGATTTGTTTCTGGGCGATCGAACGTGTTTATTATCTCCTCTAAACGCCAGTCCTCGCTCAGCAATAAATTTTACGACAGAAACCAAATGTTGCAGGCAGAAGCGATTTCCGATATTGCTCGCATTGATTGACCTGACTGGCTAGCTCCGTATCATATGTTCATAGTGATATAAGTTGCAAAATATTTTAACAATCTTTCATGTTCCATCATTTTACAATAAATTGCATTTTTGATGCTCTTTTCGTACGAATTCAAACAAGTTTTGGCATTGGTAAAACATTTTAGCTTCTTCAGTAGAAACATTTCTCCCAAGTATATGCTACTCACACTGTTCAACATTTTCCCATTCAGTTGTTTGCAACAGAGGAATTTAGTCAGAGCGTTTAGATTCAGCAAGAAAAGTGGTCCATTTAGCCAGAAGTGCAACACTAGATTTGTACGATACAGATAGATCTGACATGAATAAATCACAGTCACGATCTTGGCCTTCTCTTAATTTTCTTAGTGCTTATTTAACTTGGCTTAAAAGCATCACTTTTTGAGGTTGTATCATGTTTCACCATTGTGAAGGCAAAGATTCAAGAGTCAGATGTACATATTGACTTCTCAATATTATGAACTTGCTCAATAAAAAAGACAACAAATGGTTGCAATGTCTAGAGTTCGCTAAGAGGACAACAGCTGTCTTGTCAATAGACATGATGTTAAATGTGAAGCTGGGTACATTTGAAACATTCTTGGCAATCTAGGTTAAATTGATAATCACCTGATTACGTTGTGCAAAATAAGTTTTTGTTTGTCCACAAAGTCACGATAGCCTTTTCATTCTTTTTTGCGAACTGTGCAAATACAACCACATGTAATGCACTTAGCTTCAAAATCATTTAGTCCTTTTCTGAGAAAGAGATAATTTTGACGTATTTCTTCATCAAACTGCGATTTTCGTTTTAGCCTTACTGATTAGCTACAAGTACTAGAAACTACTGCACTAGTAAGCTGTGTAAAATACCCTGCTTTACCGTATCACGGTTCATCAGCAAAGATAGTACAACATAATGGAATCAACAATCCGCGTTCTAATGCCAAAGTCAGTGAAATACTGAAGAAAGATTTATCACTGTTATGTACCGATTAATGTGAAAACATTCCTGCATTTCCAGCCGAAAATTAACTGAACCAAAACAGATTAATTTGACAACATTCAGGTCCTCCCATGAACTATGCTATACGCCGATAGCTGGCATCTTGCTGGAGTTGAGTAGGGACAGCTTACTGTATGTAAACACAGTATATCACAGCCAGTGGCATAAATGATGGGGTGCAGAGGGTCGAGTTGCCCCTCCGGCAAGCTAAAAGTAAAAACCGGGCTCTCATGCTACTTATGCTTCGGTTTTAGTATTATTTTGGTTTTCGATAGGTTGTTGTTTTTGTGTTTTTTCGGATCATTTTCCTGTGATTTAGGCTTTTAGTATAGCCATTCACATCCGGATTGGTTAACTTGTGGGCTCCTACAGTGGCCAGTGGGTCCCTTCAGCTAAGTGTTCCCCGGGCTTAAACCTCTAGTTACGCCACTAATTGTGGCTATGTGAAACACGAAATGCAAAAAGGAGGAGATTTTGACATTTCTAAATGTCTTCGAAGAATATTTCATTTCTATGAAAAAAGTGGACATGTTCTCCAAAAAGAGGACGTATGGTAGCCCTACTTAATATGCGACCTGTACAAATCTGAGTAAGGCAGACGCAACATCCACCAATAACGAGTAGAGACATAAGTTAATGCGTCCTACGTGGCTTGGCCTTGCATTCACTTGACTAGTTTCAGATACCAGAACTGACATAATTTCAGGGAACCAATACGTGTAATTATCAAATAAAGTGAAATACTGCCGTCTGCCCGATCGGTAATAGCGTCTACAAACAAATTTTCCTCGCTAATAATGACTAAGTGGCACGCACATGTCACACATATGGCTAAACACATAAACATTTTGGGAAGCCCGCTTTGGTGGGGGGCCCTGTGCCCGGGTCTCTTGAGACCCCCCAAATTCCGGCGCTGCAGTTTGTAGCAGCCAAACCTCCACAAGACAAAACGTTTCATTGACGTGATAAAAACACGTTACATAGGAACATGAAACATGGCTAATTAAACACTCGCCTCTGTGATTCATTTGCATACGGCGCCGTGGCCCCTCTGATGGCGATAGTATCGCAGCCAGTGTTGAACAAGACAATCAGAAACAAAAGCGAAGCACCAACTCCAAACAAGCAAATTCGCAACGCTCCTCTGCGCTCCAATTGCCAGCGATTCATGACAAATCCACTGAGGAAGGCCGCAGTGAGAGTGCACGGCAGAACAGCAGCACCTGTCGGTAATCAAGGTAAGCAAGGTCCGGTGCGTTTACTTCATGCCAAAACAAATACTTCAACGAAAACGTGTTTTTTGAAAGCATTCGGCACAGGGCTTCTTCGAGAAAATATACATTTTGTCAAACGGACCATCAAAGCAAAACGGGCTAAGCATAACAATGCATTCCGAAAAATATCAAAACAATATATTGTTTTTCAAAATGAGTAATCTTAAAATAACTCTTAAAATAGAACTCATAAGCGTGTGTTTGACGCTATTTTCCAAGTTGTTTAAGGATCCCGTTTTAATGTTCTATCTTGTTTACTTTGTTCTCATAACAAGGCTTTACGAATGTCTGTAAATATCCGAAAGATTACACCAGAGTGTGTGCTTACCAGTGCCGGATCCAGGCCTGCAGTTCAACGATGTGCAAAGTATTGTTTAGGGCAGTGGTTCTCAACCTTTTCACTACTATGACCTGCTATCACGCCAGATGATGACATCGTGACCCGCAAGCATTTACTAATAAAACGATACCAATAGCCGTGTTAGTCGACAGTACAGTATACATATACAACTTAAATGAAACTTTATCGCACCTTGGTGGCTAATAATTTTTTATTATTAAAAAAGTATGTGTAGTAGTATATTGTGCCTTGTTGCAACCTTTCCGGTGGTGTTGCGTTGATTGTGTGATTCACCACGAACGGGATGTGCGCGAAGAACAAAAATATATATGCGTGGCGCGAGAAAGCAATAATAAGAGTGATTGCGACGCATGATCTCTATTGTTGCTCGCTGCCGCGCCGCGGTGCGAAGCTTTGCGCACATGCCGCTCGGTATTTCCGATCGCAACAGCCTGAAGGTTATATCAGTATTGCGCTACACCTAATCGCCTTTCTGCAAGGCCTCCTAAATAGACTCTATTTAAATAGACTCTCTTAACCCTGGAGGCCTTGCTGTCTGTGACCCAACAAAAGTGTTTCCGTGGCCCACTTAATGGGACATGGTTAATAAATTATAAATCACTGGTTTAGAGAGTGCCTTTTAATCTGCGTTGATGCTTCTACTGGATAAGCACCACAAAGGTGTGCATTTATATCAAAGGACACCACAGACTTTTGGGGGAAGCAGCTGCCCCCAAATTCCCCTTGGATCCGCCACTGGTGTTTGCTTTGATTGTTTTTTCGTACTCGTAATGAACGTTTCAGGGTTTTATATTTCGTGCTAAGAGTTAAGCTTCTTGCTAATAATAAAAGACAATCTAAACTAGCGCATAGTGGCAGGAAACTCAACACCTCGTGCAAAGCTGTTCTTACCAAATGTGTAGTTGGCTTTTGCCGCGCTCACGCCGAAAGTGACCTCCAAGTACTTGGAACTAAATAAAAGCAATGATACTTGAGTGGAAACCCCAAAGATAGCAGCAAATATCATACAGACATAAACAGGCGACAGAGCGAGTCGCTTGCATGTCATCAGTGCTTCTGCAAAAAAACGATAAAAAACTGAGAAAACGTATTACTTCGCAATAAGGGAGGTGCCACTTTAAGCAATCAGTATCTACAGGAATGAATTTGCACATTGTTTGATGAGAATCAAAGAGATAAACAGTGTGTTTTCAGTTTCATGCATTTATTTGTTTGTCTTTTTGACCAATAATCTGTCATCGAATACACTTTGTTAATTAATAACATTTTTCTTATCACTGTGCTGCTAGAGTAAACGTGATTTTTCATTGTCACACCCCCCCACAGCCCCCGACACCCGAGACGCAACTTCAGACGTCAGCTCGCTGTCTATTGTCAGTCAAAGTATGAGCATGACAAACGTGATGTCATCTAACTTTTAGAATTTCTTCGTTGTGCAATAGGTTTTGAAAAAACACAGCTGTAACATACATTGTATGTAGCGCCTGTGTGGCAAAAGAGGTTCTACCGAACAACAGATAGCTTTTTTGTCAATGAGTTTTCCAAGGAATTGATCCCGAAACGCAGGTCGTTAAAAATATATCTCACAAGTTTGTTGACTCTGCCAGTTGGATTACTCATACCTCTAACTTTTAGGATATGCTCCTTACTTTGGTCCACGAAAAACGGAAGTGTTAAACAAAGTGCCTAATAAGAAGTAAAGGCCAAAGCAATCGAATGAAAAAATGTTAAACGCGAAGGGACCATCCGATTTGACGGTTACATGACCAATGGTTATGTGCAACAGGCTGTGTCAAGTCAGGTCGCTGAATTTAATGTGCATCTTTCTCCAGAGTCAAACGTTTGGTTCCTTAATGCAGTCTTGAACCATTGCTGTATTTGTTAGCAAATTGAAAATAGCGTCTTCCGGATTTGGACGATTCGTTACGTTTCTCACTTTAACACAGTTGGAGATGGTGACAACTTCACGATTTGTTTTTTTGTTTCTTCTCCTCGCGCTAAACGCGCTAGAAATTTTATGTTCTTTCTCTTACTCGTTAGTAAAGTTTTAGACTTACAAGTGTACAGCTCAAATACTACCATTCGAAGCAGGGAATTTTCTGATAAAACATAAAGAGCGAAGGTCAGAGCTGTACATAACTATCCCCACTACGCTTTGTTGTTGATCTGTTGCAGGCTGAATGCACACGCTGCATTTAGTGTTTATGTTAAACCAATTTGGAATTTCCATTGAAGCAGTTTGCAGTTTCCTCTTGGATGTGTGTTTGGCTTGCTGAAAATAATTGCAGTTGAGGGCTTAGATAAAAATCATTAACTGCACGCTTGGCTTTGCTGCTAGCAAAGTTTGTTCAGTTTAGCTAGGCTGATAGAAGTTTTAGTTTGTTTCTTTTGTGTTTCAGAAACCGTACTGGATGACCCACTATTGCTAAAGTTTGCTTAAACTGTGACACGTGTTTGACCATCTTCTCTTTCTGTAAACAATTTCTGTGGTAAATACGAGGCTGCAATTCTATTAATGCGCGTGATTTGTGAAATGTCAAATTAGGTGAAAAGTTGTTAGAATGCGTTGAAAAGTCGTCAGTGCTCGCTCCCATAGCGTGTAAAAAATAAGCCTGGCATCACAAAAGTTTCAAACATTCAGAAATAATTGCTGCCAATTTCAAATCATGTGAAGAAATGGTTGAATTCAGGCAATTTGTTAATTAAGATTCTGCGAACTGCAGATCTGCTTTGATGATTTTTTCTTGGAGCATTTGTGGATTGGCAGTTAATAACTTTGGTTGATCGGTAAACGTTACTCCGATAATTATTTCGTGTTAATTTGTGAATTTTCGCGCGAATATGCGTGCGGGCGCCGCAAACCGTCGATTGAGCTGTGGCTGCCACGTGTAGAGCGCAGCAAAGATTTTTGGATATAAGCGAGTAGCCCAGCTGAGGAAGATTGCGTGTGAACTACGTAGCAAAGCATTGCTTCTATCGAGCTCTGTGTCCATTGTGCAGGGGTCCAGAAAACCTTTTGTGAACTTCAAGCTATCGCTCAGCTGAAGAACCCTGCGCACTGCGCCTTTGAATAAGCGTCGAATCCTCGACAAGGTCGGACATTCTTTGCTTGCGATTGAGCTAGAATTACCCTCTGGAGTGTGCTCCGCGCTATCCAACACTGCTACCTCCGTCAGTGCGTTGTAATATGAACAGCAGGTGCAGGTTTTGTAGCCAGTTTCTGATCTCGTCCGTTGGCAAATGGTTAGTAGCAAGAATCACTAACAAGCTCGTTTTCAAACATCCGTTTTAAAAAACATGTTCTTTGATTTTCTGTAATACACGTTTTTTTGCAAGAATACTCACAACTAAGATTCGCCATTTAACATTTACCGCGTGACCTCTTTTATTTATGCACCACACTTCGTGGTTTGAGTTGCTTTTTATTTTTAAAAATCAGCAGACATTATACCTAATACCAGCACATCCTCACCTCTGCAATTGCTTACTTGAGTTTTGCTAGCTATAGCTTCTGTTTCACCAGATTCCAAATCTTCGTTCGGTTCGACCTGCAAAGACGCTTCAATCGCTAGACTTTGAATATTGGAGAATCTCCAAACTGTCAGAAATTCCCTATAACTATTGTCCGTTTTTCTCGGGGTACAGGTGAGGGCAAAGACAAAAGCTTAAATTTAAGCAAATTAAGACCATGATCTTCTAAGTTTGTACCCTACCAACAGGGGCGGATCCAAGAGAAGGCGATTGGAACCCCCCTCAAACCTACGAAGGTAGCTTTATTTACCACGATTTTATACAATTCGCAAAACAACATTCGCGATATAAGGCCATTTTGTCGTCCATTGTTTTTTCACAGCAGTGTTGTGAAGTATCTATCTTCTTACAGTAGTGAACCCGTAATGAAATTTGACTACCAAATATTGCTGAAGTCGCCCCCCATAACCTTACTGGTTGGATCTGCCCCTGCCAAACGTTAATGTCACTGGACGCAACCGATTTTCGTGTTTTATGCAGTCACACTCAATTGAATGCCTTCTTAGACGCGCGTGCTAAACTTCTATGAGCAGTAAGCGTTCTTGCAAAGATAACTTTTAAAACCTTAACAACAGCAATTCAGGCTCTAGCTTTGCAGCCGGCTGTATGAGGAATCTCCTGCCTGGTTCTGCTCCCATCTCCTTGCAATGATTCAGCTTGTACTTATCATTCAGCAATATTTGTAAAGCCACACCAGTGACCCACACCAAGCGAATCGACCGCAATTTATTGCGTAAGGAAACTAGTTTCGTGTGTTACACATCTTCAGTCCTGCGCAAAAGTCGACATATGAAACAAAAAGAAAAAACTACGCACTGTTGCTCAGATTAAAACTCAAGATTACAAAAATTGAAGATTACAAAATTTTTTTACAATTGTAACTCCTCCACTAAACACAGCTACAACACTGTTCAACGAACACAGATTCTTTTTGTTTCATATGTCGACCTTTGCGCAGGACTGAAGATGTGTAACACACGAAACTAGTTTCCTTACGCAATAAACCTTAAAAACAATGTATTGGCAACAAATGGAAAATATTACGCAAACTTTTATTATGACGCAATAGGTTGGGGAAAAGGGAGGTGAAGGGAACATATGGGTAATACTGCGTTACATCAAAAAGATTTGGTTTTCGATTAGCAAAAGCCATTTTACTGTTTCCTGATATTGTACTTGCTATTTTATAGGGCGTACTAACACCGCAATAATTTTGGTGCTTTGGCAGCATCAGCGATGCATGTATCTCGTAAGTATAATAGGTTCAAAGCAGGCACGTAACCAGGGTTGTGGAACCACGTGATTCCTACCTGAAATTTTCAAAATCATGTTTAGTTGTGAGGTACAACAACAAGTTACAAGTTACAACCATTTTGAACGGCCTCCAAAATATCAGCTGGTTGCGGCCCTGGTTCAACTTTCACAGTACAATTTTCTGAAAACATCGCAAAGAAGAACCTGTTCGTTAGTCTGGACATTTTTCAAAAACACGAATAAAAACGTTGAAAATTTCTATATAACTAGTTTCGAAAGTAACAACAAATTTATTTTTTCTTCTCACCTCTTCTACTGAGCTAAGCTCCACATCAACAGGTTCTTCGACAGTCTTTGATTTGGGGTTTTCCATCGAACGAGGAAAGAAGAAAAGCATAATTGACAGCATCAGTATCGGAAATCCGCAGACCAGGTATCCGAGCCACCAGGCGCCGACCCATCGTGGATCTGTGGGGGTGATGTCGATTTCATCTGCAACAGCCAGCAATTGAGCCAGGAGAAATACGAAATTCGATAAAAACGTCTGGCGAACTTTTCTGTGCTACATCACAGTGCATGGGAGCAACAGATGGCACACCTTTAGATCTGCGCATGTTACAAATACTTCGCAATTTTACTGTGTTTTTTAAATGAACTTCATGAAGTCGAAGCAAACCGTGAATCAACTTTTACTCGGACGTTTGTTGTTGTTCGCCATGCACAGACTTTCACGTTTTGACCGAATTTTTCAGTAGGTTTCAAACTTTATGAAGGCATTAGTGTTGCTTTTTGTCAAAATTGCTATAAGAACAGTTTGGCATAATTGCATTTACACCGTTGAATGCTAGTGATAAACTGCTTGCAGACAAAGTGGGGTTCGTGTCCAGAAAATTAATGTTTCAACATAATCCCAAGTAGCTTTCTGTTTCCGGACGGTATAGACACCATTGCGTTTTCTGCTCCATGTTTTCCTAATGGAATTTCAAATCAAGGGTTTGATTGAAATGAACTGAAGTATCAAAACCAAACGCAGTACCTGTGTCGACACGGTTGAAATCCACCCAAAGTTTAAGAACGCCTCCACTCAGAGCGTAACCTGCCGCATTACCAGCAGCAGTCATGGCGGCCAGGAACGCTGCAGAGAAACAAGGAAATCACCTTATAGCTTAGTGGAAATGAGACGATCATTAAACTGAAGCCGAGCCGCCCCATTCTGGTTTCTTTTGACAATAAGCGTTCTGCAGTTTTCAATTAAATTTTGAAAAGACTTGCAATACACGCACTAAGCTGATTATCTTAGTAACTGATTTTTAAGCGCCGTCGAGCAGTCACATCGAAATCAGCATAAATTTTGTATATTTCGAGTAAAAGGGTATTACTGCCACGATGGCTGTGGATGCTTTATGTATGAAAACAAAAGCTGATGCCTCCAAACCGACAGGTTTCCAATGTCATTTTGGCAAAACAATAGCGACAGGTTGATGGAGGTACAAACTTGGTAATTGTAACACACACGGGAATTCGCTGAAGACACAAGCCTGTTCCAGGAACTGCCTCACATTCAGCCTTGATTGTTGTTAGTTGACTTGTCAAAACTCAGCAACAAGAGAGCTTTGTATTTGGCACGCGACACTGGATTGGCTTTTCATAAAGGACGTTTGTAGGTCTGGGAAAGTAGTAAGTGGCATCAAAAAATTCTTCGCTGCCTGTGTGCAGTTTCAGAGGTTTCATTCGTGTTTTTGACTAACCGCAAAATACTTTGAAACGCCGGTCATATCAAAGGATTTTAGCAATGAATATAAATCAAAGCTTTGGCGCAAAGGAGGCTTTCCAATTCGACGTCACTGTACGGTTTACGATTCAACATCTGCAACACGTTTCGATGTGGATTCTGTTGTATAAGAAGTTTTTCTGTCAGAGAAATTTTTCTCTTAGGTTTTCCTGAAAAAAACGTTTTGTCGCGCAAAAGAAGTTTTTCTGCAAGCGCTGTGTGTCCAAGCACTTCATGCGCTACGCTTGCGAGTCGTAAAAGTCAATAGCACATTAATCTGACAAAACAAAGCCTTTTTTGTACTGGTAATACGTGCACTAACTTTGAACAAGTGTTGTCGCCACTACACGTTTGAAATCACTTTGTTTTAACTTGTCTGTCTTCTTCGTCGTTTGAGCCAGTCCGACGGCTTGTTCCTCTGTGCCACACTCACCAGGCCGTAGAGGAGGCCACATCCCATTTGTACAAGCAGGAGTGGAAACGTCCGACACCGGTGCGGAGGCGGTTAAGCCGGACCCACGCTGTTCTTGGCAGGTCATTCCAGGAGGGTGGTTGCCGATGTCGGAGATGAAAGTACGGAGTCACTTAGTGCTCCCCAACTATGGGCGTCCCCAGGGGGGGGTAAAACGGGCATTTCCCTCCCCTGGGAATTGGGACTAAGAAGCGAAATTTCTGGAAAACGTGAAATCATGAATTTAATTGTGATTATTTGGGTTAATTCTTGCAATGACAGTTTGTTTGCCGATATGACACTCACACTGCACAAGACTCAGGTTCACTGTTTTGATAGCATGCAGTTATGAGCTTGCAGTTCACTCATGCCCGCTCCTTACCTGCAAAGGCAGGTTGCGAAACTCGGGAGCGAACTTTTTGTTTCAGAGCGCATGCAATTTCACAACCATGTAGACCAGGGGTCTCAAACACGCTAGCCGCATGTGGCCCCCGAGGGCATTTTGTGTGGCCCGCGATGCGTTTTGGGAATTTTCATACTATCAACATCCAGGTTTTTTACTTTATTCACCGATGTTTAAAAGTGATCCGCCAGCGAGTGAACAAGTTTTTTTTAACGAACGTAGAAGTGGCTAGAAATTATTTGCCTATAACTCACGATACATTTCGCAAGAAATAAAATGTAAAAGCTGTTTCTTATCAGGTTCAGGTACCGCCATTGTTGCGTCAGCGTCACAATGCAGCTCTCCGGTTACTTTATAGGTCCTAATTTGGCCCTCGGAGCAATTTGTGTTTGAGACCCCTGATGTAGACACACAATCAGGGAAACGTTTCGACAGAGCTATGCGATGTATATACGAAATCAAATTTGGAATGTTGCAAGTGCGCAAGAATGAGATTTCACTGCGCAAATGCTCTGGTAGTTCTGCGAATTTGCGCACCTTAGAGGGAAGACTGGTCACCAGGGAGTCAGCGCGATTTTATAACAACAGTGAATCTAGCAGCCTGAGCGGGGTTCTGACCAATGTGTGACTTGTGTGAACGTGCGATGCAAACGTACTAACGCTAGGTAGGGCTCTTTGCTTATTTGTGGAGCTGCAATACTGGAGCAGAAGTTCGGTTTCAGCGAGAAGCAATTCACGATTTTGGGTGGTTTTGCTTGTTGCACTCTATCATTTCTTAAAACAAGTAATTATGCTGCTTGTGAAACATGTTACGCTCCCACTGAAACGTATGTTGATTCAACACTTGCTTTCCAACTGTACGATAAGGCTGACTACGAAGAAAACAGATGTTGAGCATTCATCGACAACCCCTTTCATGATCAGTATGATTTTTGCATGATTGCAACCAAAAATCCAACAACCCGAGAAAAGATAGAAGTTAGTCAACTTCGCCACTTTCATAAAGTTGCATTAAAATTTTTTTTCAGAAGTAAAAGCATCCCTGTTTTTCTGCCCTTCATGGATGTCCAACATGTAAAGACGCCGGAATTCTGCCGGCTGCCGGTTTTATAAAGAAGCCAAAGTTACTTTTGTGCTCTATTAACATCGAATAAATGTTTGCAGCGCGTTTCGTAAAATCAGAATAGTTAACATAAGTGACAAGTCCTCCAGCATCTAAAAGTAAGTTAAAATTAGGTGAAATTCAAGCATGAATAGAACAATATTTAATAAAATTTGAATAATATTCCACAAAATTGTATAGCAATAAAATCCATGTTTTTTTGAGTTTTAAAAATTTTGAAGTTTGTGGGCAAAATGTGTTCAGCAGAAAATTGCAAAGATGAGGTTTGTTCGTTTTATCAGACATATTACCACAGGAATCGACCAATACTGCAAAAAGTTGAACAAAAATTTTTCTCACCAAAATGATCTTACTCCTGGACGCTTTGTCTCTACGGAACAGCTGCCATTCTCAATACTGTATATGAACTTCTTTATTTCTGCGCTGAGTTTGCAAATTTCATGAACTTGAACTTATTGTTTAAATTCATTTTTCGACCATTGTTTTCTCGTGAGTAACTCAAAAGCTTAAGCCATTTTCAGTTTTGCTTAATATAAAGATATTAATTTTTTAAAGAAACAGTTTTGCTTAAAAAATAAAAATTTTATCCATTTCCCTTGATCGCGGCGAGTAGCCAAAGTAAATATTATGCTGAGCAGATGAACGTTTTTTAATTTCACTGTCAAACGCTATTTTGGAAAGCCATTCTCATTTACTTTTATTTCGCTAAGAGCAGTTTAGACCTTTACAGCTAAAATATTTATTTGCGTCGAGGTTTGGAATCTGTTCGCTTTGCTTCCTGTTAGACATCCAAGACAGCAACCCAAAAAATGTGCTTTCGTGTCAGAAAACAGTTATATTTTTCGATTCCTGATCACTTTGCAAATTTGATATTTTGTGCTTCATCGTTAATTTTTTCTCGTCTGCTCAATCACTACACGAGCTTCTTACCTATATAAATAGGTGTTGTGTGTTTTTCTGTATAGTCATCGATGTAAGAGACCCCCAAGGGTTGAAGGGTCGATGATCCTAATCCAATCAGAGCGTTGGCTAGAACCAGCATCCAGAAAAGGTTTGCTGTGCTTGACGGACTTTTCACATCACGTGATGAATCTTCGGTGCATTGTGAGGACACAAACGGAGATTGCATGCCATCATTTAATCTGAAACGTGAGCATGTTCTTTGATTTTACCAAAACAGCTACAACGGCTCCTAGGCTGTCTGTTCAAAACGGACCGAAATTTGATTATTTCAACATCGCAGAATATTCAAATCACGCTCAAACTTGCTCAACAAAATCTGCAGTATCAAATCTCGATATTTTTGTGGTGGCAAATTAACAAAAACAGCAATTCAAGAACATTTTGGTCGCCAAAACAAAAGTAGCACAAAGTCGCTTTAAAATAATGTTCTAGCATATCTCTCATGGAATGAATGTTGGATAAACCGTGTAATTTAATTACTGTTCCGGTGGAGTGCAAGAATATGCAAAAATCAAACGAGTGGGTTTTGCTGGAAGATCTCTGCGAACCCTTTTGTGCATAATGCAGAGCGATCTAGCATTATGATGCCAGTATTTCAGATTAGGCAAGCTGGTGCGTTGTGAAAACGTTGAAACTACTACGTTTCGATCGACCTGCAGAAGACTTTCACCAGGGCAATGGTTTTTGTATTTTTTACATGTTTGTGGACAGAGACACTAGAGAGCGGGGAAATGACGGGGCATTGACCCCTGCTTTTTCATAAGGAGGGCAACAGGGGCGGAGGGGCCTTTTCATAAAAGTATTACAGGTAACTTCACGGCTTGTCAAGGTCGAATTGAAACGAATTTATTGCAGCTATTCGAGCACCCAGATACTTCAGAATGGTTTTCTATGATTTCTGGTATTATTTCTGAGTTCACCATTGTTGGTGAACAGAAACAAGCATAATCGGTAACGATTATTGTGTTTTGATAAGTTTCCATTGCCCTCAACTATTTTGCTGCCCCCTGCCCTACCGCTGTTCCGGCACCCCTGTTTATGTGGAAAAATGCTTTCATACCATTCGATGAATGCAGCGCAGTGGCGACGTAAATGTGGGCATTTTATTTTCCAATTCAATAGCCTAATTATTCTACTTAATATTACACAGACAGCACTCACTACAACTATCGTTAGATAGACGTCACTGACCAGCTTCAAACACTATTTGTTTTCTGGCGATGAAGAGCTGTATGCCTTGTTGATTAATCTGAACTTTTGTTCATTCGCGTAGGGTAGAGCACACGGTGTACAGCACAACAAAGTCTTGGTTTAGGACACCCTTTCTATGCGATCAATTGTCTATAGTCAGTGAAAACGACAGATTGCTTCATTGGACTGTGCGAAGGAAAATCCGTTTCACTCACTTTTGAATGTACATAGATGTGGCACACTGCTAATGCCACATACCCTTTGCGCAAAGGATACCAGTTGCAGTATTTTGTACGCAACGATTCTCTCCAGACAAGTAAAGTTAACCGTCATCGTGAGCAGTTTCTGAAAACCTTGAAAGCCTAATAACATTTTTGTTTGTTTATTTACTGAAACGTGTAAGTTTTGCTAAGATCATTGCTCGTGCCCCCATGGCTTATTTGATTCGAAAGGTTTCAAGACCTGGTCACCAACTCTGCGATTGCTTTCCCCGTCGAAATTTATTGTTCTTTGACAAGTCAAACTTATCCAAGAAAACCAGTATCGGTCTTTTCACCTGCAAAGTTGTTCTTCAGCCTCTGTTACGTTTCCGCCGACCACCACATATCTGTAGTTGTATGCTTCTCCAATATAGTGAGGCATAGAGGCCAAAAAGTATCCGGTTGCAATGATCCCGCAGCCAATCCCGATCAAACGCGGCCTGCAAGCCAAAATGATTTTACTGTCACCTTCGTTACATCCCATAACACATAACAGAGTATGCAGCTTTAAGTCTCTGTTGGTCAGATTAAAACGGGTGGTTACCACCTCCGGCGTGAACCGATTGATTCTGAATTAGTCTCTTTGTCAAAAAGAATAAGGTAATGAGACGGTTCTCCCTCAAAATCTAATTCAAACATCTGTTTTACAAAACAATATATAATAAGAGCTGAAAATATCTGAACTGATTCTTTTGCGTAAAAAACTCCCTCCGCATAACAGCTTGACACGTTTAAACGACCCTTATTCTTGCTGGCGACGTCTCTGTTCTAACATAACTTATGTTACAAGAAGAAATCTTTAGCTGATATATTTAATAAACTTCTTAGAGCTTTTCTGAAACATTTCAAGAAAGGTGTGTTTAAACGTAATGGTCTATCTTGCATATAGTTGAGGAAACAAGCTGAATATTCGTATATACAGGATCGAGAGTTTTAAGACCAGGCATGCCAACAAGCGACAATACTCTCAGTTTTGGTTCGTTTTGCTTCGCCCCTAGCTGTTCGGCCAAAGGAAGCTTCCGATGGTTTTCACACCACCGGGGATGTTATGCCTTTGACTGCCTCTGCGCATGTAGTGGCTTGCGCCGCTACATCAGCATGTTCATAAGTTGCACCATCAAGAATGTTCAGTTTGCGCTGAGTGTACAGAAGAGAAGACACTAAAGTTTAAGCTGTGCATAGCCACTGGCCCGTTGCCAGCCCAGGTCGCATGAGGGCTTCTAACTTGTTTCAAGCCCCTGTTCTGGGGGCTTCAATTTGAAGAAGTGCGCAGGAAGTGAAATCTTTTTTCATATTTTCAACAACCTGCACGACGCTTCACAAAGCGCATTATTTTAATACAAAAACACATGAAACGATTGGCATAAAACAATGATGCAAGGCGAAGTTCCAATAGATTTCAGAAATTTGCTTCAGGAAATAATATTGACATCCACAAAATGTAGGTAACAGGTAGGCTTATTCACGCATTATTGCAATAAAAAGAAGAAAACGCAAAACCACAAAGAGCAGAAAAAGTAATTGCATGCCAACAAAAGGAGAAACACAAACGAGAAAGACTTGAGAATTCTGCAAATTGGTGTGAACTCTTCAGACACAAAGTGTTGACTAAAGACATTATGGTTGGGCTCCTCAGCCAGCCTTTTTGTTGACATAAATCAATACTCTGAAGAAGAAATTTGCTTGTCCGAGGAATTTGGAACTGTCAGCCAATCATTTTACAGTATATCGCATGTTACCATGGTTGCGCAGCTGTCGTAAAATGGCATAGCTCCGGCTCTTTTCATGAACATGGCTTCGGCTCCAGCTCCGGAGCTCTTGCGTTCCATGAGTGTGAGCTCCGGAGCTCTTTTTTTCATGGCTACGGCTTCTGTTCGTTTTCACACATTCATTTTTCAACTGTCTTGGTGCGCCTCAAGTTGAATGGAAAATGAATTAAATCAAGTGCACAAAACTAAAAGAATAAGCCAACTTCCTTGAGTAATTTAATTTGGTAGTTTTTTACAAGCAGCGCTTTCACCAGGAGGAAATCGGCAAAAAAAACAATAATCACTGGTTCAGAAGATTTAGAGAACATTTACTAGCAGAAACGTAACTCAAGGTAATGGTATAAACCATTTCTGGAAAGGCAGTCGCTGGTTTTGCCGTCAATGCCTGAGGACCTTTTTGTTACTTCTTGCGACCAGAATCAAGAAAATTGTTGTTTGGAAAAACATATTTGTGTCCGAGCATTTAAACACAGACCAGTCCCAATTTACCAAGTGTTTTGCACTCGTTGCATGCTTTGCCTGTTGCAGTCTTGGCCATTCCAGCTAACAGGGCCGCCCGGGCAAACCATGGAAAGAGCGCAAAATATATAGTCGATTACCTTTCTCATGTGTTCTTTCTAACATGCACACATTTGCATTAACACAAATGTGAAAATGTGCATAAAAGCCCTTTAATTTTCAAAGAAATAGCATGACTTCTAGAAAGATGTTCACCTTTGACTTTTAAAAAATAGCTGAAAACGTCTGATTTCTTATCTTTTGCACTCGTAACAAGCAATAATGAATCGTAAAGTAAGGCACAATTTGACCTGCAAAGCTTAAAAGAAAATAAGACTATGGTTACCGTGCTGAAAACACAAATTTTTTCCACAGATGAAAACTTCAAGAAAAGTCCTCATTTGTTTTCATTTATTATTTATACCCTGCTGATAATGCACTGCTATGCAAAGCAATGCTAGTTCCCTACCAATTAGTTCTAACTTTCATGTTATGCTACTGCCTGTAAACGTAATATTTCCTAGTGAAATTTGCCAGTAGTCTAGTTCACCATTTGCTGGTAAGCTTAACGGCTTCTAGTAAAAATTCCTTTTTTACAATGGCATGCCGTGCATTTCACACTTAAATCTGCAGTGGTACCAGATTTTAATCATAATCCCTGCTAACAGCATGATATACACAGCTACAAAAGCTATGGATATTATATTATACACCTACATATTATAGCTCAGTTCTTTTTAGATCGCTACGCTACTACAGATCCGGTTTAATCATTCTGACTAGAAAGTAAGATGTTGTAGCAGTTAAAACGTTTTTCTTACTTCTACGACAGTAGTTCTCAACCACTTCGCTGAAGTGAACCAAATCTAGACCTACGATTTGTTAGAGAGCCGCACTAAAAATGTTACCACAAGTCAATTGACACGTTTTGTTTTATTGCACGAGTGGTTCTTAACCGGGGGGGTGTCAAGAAACTTCTAGGGTGGCGCGAGCCCTTACATGCTCTAGAAAAATTTTCAACGGAAATGTGTCCCTTTGAAACGTTACGCCAGTGCTAATTTTACGCCGCTATGTACTAATTTTCTACAGTACTCCCGCCGTGTTTTTCTGTGATGCGACAATGTATATATGCTAAATTTCAACTGCACTTAACCACAGTATTGTTGAATGTGAGAATAAGTTTTCAAATACCGCTTGGCAGCTACCGACCACCACACGACGTCGACTTCTCGGCCAAAAAAAGAGTAACTTTGCTTTCTGGCCATCCCAATGGCGACACTCAGCTGCTTAATCGCGGAACCGTTTCTTTTGCTCACGTTAAAGCGGCGCGGAATAAATGTTTAAATCCAAAAATTGAAATAACGTTTCTATTGAAATATCCGGTTTATGCGATTAACCGTGCTACTTTTTTTCTCGTTTGAATGGTTTGAGATTCTGGAATCTTATGCGAAAACGCGGTTATAGCATTAAACCCAGTGGTTGCCAAAGTGGGGTTAATTACCCCCGGGGTAATATGCGATTTTTGGGGGTACCACGGAACCAAAAGCACAATGTTGTTCTGTATTATGAGCGATAACTGCGAATATTAAGGATAAAAGACATAATCGCTACCTTCGTTAGGGTAACGGCTTGAACATGTTAGGAAAGGACTGGTTTAACCGATAAACAATGTGTCGGCCGGTAGATGGCGCCACATGTAAATAAATGGTCATCGCTAGATGGTGCCCATGAGTCACAAGTCACTGTGATAGTCACCACAAGCGAATTATCGTAATTCACTTATCCCTATATAATGATAGTGCAACCTAGTAGTAGTAGTGTGAACTCAGTGAGGTAGCTCTATAGCTGCTGGTTGCTGTCCTGTTAGTTAATGCCTCGAATTGCCATCTTTCTCTTGTGCTTGCCTCAGTAGTTCAAGGCGATGCAGTCAAGTGCAACAACAAGTAGTCGGAGTAATCTGTGTTCACTCTGCGAAGCAGTGTGCGGTTGCAAAGCTATGCAGAGTGGATAAAACAAACAAAGAATTTGCAAAGGTTCGCACAAGTTTAGAACAAGCAACAGCAACATATCAAGCATACGGGCCGAGCGGGAATGCATATCTATGACTACCGGTAAATCTTGTTCAATGCCATTTAAAAGAAGGCGTTTTTCATCTAATGCTGCAAAATAATGTTGCAACAAATATTGGCCAAAATTGTCAAACAATCAGTGGCCTATAATTTTGGGTGCAGGACTCTATACAACCTGCCGTGTCGAGCGAGTGTTCGTATTCATGAGGTTAAATGCAACATTCCTACCTTGAAGCCTTATTGTGAAAAAATATATAACACTTTGTTGAACGATGCAGAAATTCTAACAACGTATTTTTGCGTGCTTTGATGCAGTCAGATTATTTATAGTCGTCCTTATTCTTTGAACACTACAACCGCATTTGACTGAGTGACTGAGTGCTCGGACGTTGCAGTTTTTGTTTGTTTGAGGGCGTGTGCAGGCCACAGTACTTCCGTACTTTACTTGGCGTTGACCAGGGTTGGACTCAGTGTCCTACTCGGGATGCAGTAGTGTTGTACCAAGTGTTACGGGTTAGTGAACAACAGTGTTAAGAAAGTGTCTGTAACCCTGTTGTTCTACCTCCAAACTCGCTATTAATTGTTCTGTTGTGCCTGTTTTCACCACTCCACATTGTGCAGACTGTGTGTGTTTGTACTCTATGCACATAGCAGGTTTTTTTAGAAGGAAAATGTTAGGTATCCGGTATGGACCTGTAGGGACCATATTTTTCTGATTCTGGGGACCCGATGATAATTTCTTCAATTCTAGGGGGCCGAATCATGTCCCTAAAACGCCTTAACAAAACCCTGGACTTAGTGTTTGTTACAAAGCCTTAAATTTAAACAAATTCACCAAGAAATACCTTTGTTTTTACAACTTATTTAAAGTAAGAGGGGCGTAAGCCAAAGGAAAATTACTTTAGGGAGGCGTGATGGAGAAAAGGTTAAGAACCACTGTATTACACTAACGAAGTCTGTTACACAAAGTATTAGAGGTGTTGCTAAAAAACTGCTAAGAGCCGCACAAAGGATGCTTGGGAGCTTTTATGAGGCTCTTATAACAGGGTTTGAGAACCATTGTTCATCAAGTAACACCATTGACGTAGCCAGGGGCGCCAAAGGGGTCATGCTCCCCCCCCAATTTGTAGAACATATAGTCATTTTGTGCTTTGAGAGGCGTTTTTCCAAACAAAATAGTGTCATTCGCCTAAAATCAAACATTTTGCCCCCCTTCCCAATTTTTGGGCTGGCTACGCCACAGATGTAACACCACGCTTGCCAGCAACGATGTCACAACCTTAGAGATTATTAAACCAAAGAAACATCAAAGGCTTGCAGATCCATTGTTGCAGTTTGGTGTCGTAACAATCGCGTTTATTGTGCTATAAAGAGCACTGTTTTAGGTAAATTAAGTCTGTTTGGCAAAACTGTTAATGTCTAGGAAGGGGCCCGGAGCCGGAGTTACCTCTCAAATGGCCATAGCTCCGGCTCCCGTCCTAAAGTTCAAACCGAGCTCCGGCTCCAGGCAAAATCTCCAGCTCCGGCCCTCCGGCCCCGCAGCCACGCATATTACAATTGAAACGATAGCTGTAGTCTTAACTCCACTGTATTCTACGAATTTACATCAAAAGACAAAAGAGGTTGAAGAGTTTACAACGCAGAAAAGAGGTGGACAAACACATCATGTTGCATTTGAGTAAAGCAGGCTTGCTTTTGTAGGTTGAGCTCCGCTGTTGAGAGATGATAGTTAACCAAATAATTGTTAGTTTAATATCGGTCAGCGATTCATAGCTTCCACGAACAGTTAGTGACGGAGAAATTTTAAAGAATTTCCATTATTCGGTTAGTGTGTTTGGACTTTTGTCCTAAAACTCGTTAAAGTTATAATCTACTCGTTTTAAACCTTGTCATAAAAATTTTTGAAGTAATAATGCTACTAATGTTACGATTATTTGCTTCCACAAGTTAAAAAGAACAGTCAAGAATCAAATGGCGCTTAAAATCCATTTGACGAGAAAGGACTGAAGATACACTACAGTGGTCCGGTTTAGGCGAAGTAATCCATAAAAAAACTGACAATCGTTACTATACCAAATAAAGCAAGGTCGGGGCAACGATAATTTGCGAAAGTGCCCTGTCAATTCTTTTAAACACCTGCAAACACCTGGTAAAGAAGGCTCTGCGAGAATCCCTGCTAAATCATTAAAAATTTCACTCTTGCCGCTCATTTCTAAATATTTGCCTAAGGTCTTTCTCAAAAGCCAGTTGAATCTTCGTCTCTACCTTTATCTTCACCACACGCTTGCTACGCGTTCAGTCCAACAAACCAGTTGCGAACATTCTTTGATCATTTCTTGTACTACCCTGCTGTTTCAACAGCCTCACGGCTTAGCTTAGACTATTGTAGGTTGCGTTCTTTGCCAACGATTTTGATAAAATCAATATATTCCTTGTTATGACGTAGGTTGTTTGACAGCCAATCGAAACAAATACTAACCGATCCTGAGACACTTTAGTTCTAATTTTATACATGCAACTTATCGTAAATAAATTTACGTCTGGAAAAGACGCAACCAGCAGCTAATGCTGGCTATCAACTGTGCCTGGATTTAACCAGACGCTTTATCCCCGAGCATATTACAGTAGATGACCTCATAACATTTGATGAACTTAAAACTAGGGCTGTGGAGCCGGAGTCCAACAATTTTGGATGGTTGAAGGTTAGATTTGGAGGGGCCTAGCCCATCAAGACCCCAGCGATGAGCCTGAATTGTCAGTGCCTTCAGTACATAGGGTTGAAGCTTCAAAAACCAATGTTTATTTTGGAATCATTCATTCAAAATTTTATAACCGTACGTTGAGGAGGTCACCCGTGCCATTGCTCGATGAAGAAGTAAAAATTATTTGACGTCCAAGCTCTCCAGCACAGCACCAAATGTCCAACTGCAAAGACGAACCGACACAGTGATTGCTCACCAATTAAAGACGTTATTTGACTATAAAGTGTTGCAAACATCGAAACGTTGAGCTTACCTGCTATACTTTTTACCCAAATAGCTGACCACCAGTATAAAGGAGAGGTTGCATATCTGACCGACGACGGTGAGTGAGGCTGCTTGTTTGGTATTGACTTGAAATTGTCGTTCGATTGTTGTCACTGCACCTCGACCCATCGCTCCTGTCATTAACTGGAGTGCAACAAAAGAACAGCAATGATCATGACAAAGAAAAACAAACTAAAATCGAACAAGCAATGCCAAGTTTAGGTGCGTGTGCCAAGGAATCGTCAGTTTGAAACATGCAGCAATCACAATTCATATTTACGCTTAATTGTTCACTTTTCCTGGCAAAGAAGCAAGCATTTATTATAAATCTGTCATGAAACGATACCGTCGTATATTCAGAAAAGAGCTACTACTTGTATTTACTATACTACTAGCAACCGCATTACTTTACAATAGCATGTGGACACATCTGGCTTTTTTAACAATAATATTTTGTTTTAAGGCAGTGGTTCCCAACCGGGGAGGAATTCCCCCCCAGGGAGGAATTTCATGAGTTCAGGGGAGGAATTTCCACTTTGCAGTTAAGTTACCTATTCAGTGTACAGTAAGTGTTGTGCATCTTTTTATTGACATTGACTCTTTCAAT
>Ga0210059_1001775_pt1 | contig 33014 bp, 18 predicted proteins | sample Ectturendosymbi2_FD_188042 | JGI IMG/M metagenome (GOLD analysis project Ga0210059, IMG submission 188042) | Ecteinascidia turbinata endosymbiont from Florida, USA - Sample 2 (SPAdes) (version 2) | ecosystem: Host-associated > Tunicates > Ascidians > Unclassified | place: Key West, Florida... | reverse complement strand
ACGCAGACGATAACCCAGATTCCCACCAAAACCTAATTATTACTTTTTTAGCCCATTTACAATGTTCCTTGAAATTTGCATGCAAATTTATTCCGTGGTATTTGCATTAAGTCGACAAATTAACAAGTAAAAGTATGTAAAAACAATTAATCTCATTGCGAAGGTAATAAAATTTTTGTAAAATATCAAGCTCAAGGGGGGAGTTTAACCCCAACCCCAACCCCCCTTGCGTACGCCCTTGCATATACTCAATTCTCTGGTACTGCTGTAATGTTTGTTTCTTGGTACTAAGTAGTCAGTGGCATCTGTATTCAAGTTGTGCTGCTCTTGCGTTACTATCTGTAAACTATGTTATTCTTGTACATTTTCTAGATCTCCCCTTATTTCTAGCGCTCCACATTTCCCTTTGCTTTTAAACGGTAAGTTCAGATGTTCGTGTAAAACGTCACATTATGGCCTCGTCTGCGCACCAATGTCGCCCTATGTATTTTGATGTGAGACGTTAATCCAGTTTAAACCACGCGCAATTTTTCATCGGCGCTTATTTTCGAGGTATTGCTCCATTTGATCTAATATTGTTGCTTGGCGTAGTGCTTTACCTCTTCATTTTGATCCTATTGAAGTCGTCTGCTGCAGCATGGTTCAACTAAATTTTTCGTTTCTATCTGGCGATGTGTTGCTTGGTTCCAAGGTGGCTGCACTTGCGAAAATCTTACGAAGCAAAGTTGTTGGGTAACCTTTATACATCCACGGTGCAAGACGCACTATGTTACTTCGAGAATGGCACCTGCAATCTGTGGTCGTAAGACACATCGGAGAAAATGAGTTGGAGACGTGGTCGTCAGCAACGACCGCCCGACAAGGCAAGCATCGCGATTATTTTCGGAATATAATGTAAAGGTACTTTTTTAACGGGCTAATAACTTACACTGTATTGAAATAGCTCTAATACTGAAGTACAGGCATCAACATCGGTGATTACTATCGGTGTCGGATCTGTGAAAATATAACTCATACTTTCTATGCAAGTAATTGGATTGTAAAGATCATTGAAAATGTCGAGAGACTTTGCCTGAATAATTTAAATTACCGAAAAGAGATTTATCAAAAATGTATTTTGCGAAGGAAAAACGATTCTTCGCTATATGTTGAGATAATAAGGTATTATTTCGTCATATGTTAGTGTGTCAGTGGAATGAAACTTTTGACACAACGAGAAAAAGCTTAACAAGTGATAATCAAAGATGATCAATATAATTCGAACATTCGAATAAATGAAATAACTGTTGAAGGGTGCTGTACTGGACAATCTAGTCTACAGATTTTTCGGTGTCCCTGAATTTTCACTTCAATCTGAGATAAAAATGTTCACTGTTTGCGCCAAGAGGTTCAACTCAATTAAAATGTCTCAATTCTTGATGGGAAACAAGGTTCGAAATTCACTCGAAATTTTTTAATATTTGAGATTTGAATGTGTTTAACATAGCAAAAGAGCACCAATCTCCTTGAATATGATGCGAAGCAGTCACCACAAATGGAGGATCGTTAGCATGACTCAAACCGTGGCGTAGCAAATACTGGTTTGAAAGAGTGCAGCAACGATTAACGTAATTAACTTGGCGAAACATATCGTATGTCGCTTCAACATGCTTTTGCGACAACCTTACAACTTGTTTTTCTGTTTCTCCACGTTCAAAGCACGCTATAAATTTGCCTGTCTTTCAATTATCTGTGACGTTTTCGGCTATTAAAGCGTATAGTAGCCCAAATTCTATTCGAAACAGCGAGCGTTCTAATAAAACGTTAAGGAAAAACATCTGAGCTGTGGAACCCACACTGTTTTGGTGCGTAACCAAGTCATTACGCTTTGTTCTTCGCAATCGACGATTTATGCGCAGATTTAGTTTGCTATTTAGCGATGACATTGTAACTAGGATTGTAACAGTTTTGTGTTGAGCTGTGCGTTTGGCTGTTGCAAATAACCGCAAGTGTATGCTTGTCTTATTGTTAAGAGTTTGTCACGCGCTTGGCCAACCGATAGTCTAAATTTAAATCAAGCAGTTTTTGCGCTGGTAGAACACTTGTGTTTCAGAAACCGTATTGTACGATCGGGTGTCTGGACAACTGCCAACCAGACATCTGCCAACGGAACAAATATCAACCGGGACAACTGCCAATTTGAACAACTGCCTCTGTGAAGCGTACATGTAAACGGTTTCACCAGTCAGTACACCCTTTCAGCGTGTATCCACTATAAAAAATAATTTTGTCTCACAATTGCTTTATATGAAGCAAAGTGTTTGAAGGATTGAAGGGTCGCGCTGGAACCGTTCCAAGCACTGAAAAAGTGCTTAGCATTTCCAAATAATTAGGAATTTTGATCTCATTTTTAACCAATCAGTACAACGCAGCCTGTAAGAGTTGTGTTTTCTCGAACTTCCCTTGTGCACGTTTGGCGCAAATGCCGCGGCGCTGATTGTTTCTGCCGGCAAATGATTTATTCCACGCCGCGCGTTGATTTGTTTTGCGCGCTCTGTACCTCTTGGTCGGTCGCTAAATACTGTCGCCTTTGCTGGTAACCCATTCTATTCAATACGCGCTCTGCAGCTCTACAGTACATTACTGTACTCAAGCCTTAAGCGGAACTGTCTGCCTTGTTTGCCGTTATCTTCTCCGAATAAAGTGCAGTGCATTTTGTACAAGAATAAACAGTGGTGAGTTACGCACTTGAAGCGTCCGTTGTCAGTGACGTCTTCATGAATCTTAGGATTGTTTATGTTTGCAGAAGTACGGGTAGTGTTTGGAGTAACTTTTTTGCACAGTGGTTTTCGCTTGAACTCTTTGTTTCTGAACAATGTTTGCATGAATACTTTTGCCTGAATAATGTCGCTTTCTCTAAGGAGAACCTTGTTTCCACACAGATGATCTTTGTAAGTTATGAGAGATCTGCTCTATTGAAAACTGTCGAGCAACACACAAAAGATACGAAAATATGGTGGACGAATTTGAAATTCCTTAGTGCTGCAACATTCCGAGGGAAAGCTTTACCTTACCATTGTACCGAAGGGGAAACTGTTCAACAAACTCCAAACCGTATCTATTCCTGGTAATACAGGTACACGAACAGGCGTGTATTGGAAAACAGCGATACGTCAGAGAATTGGTCTCTAGACCGACTGATATGCTGACGAACGTAAATAATCTATGAGTACATGTTGTGGTAATCTACATTGGGTGCGATCCTTGCAGCTTCATGGCGGTGAATATCTATTAAAATGTTTATTACGTGTAGTTCATACGTTCTGACTGATCTTGCTGTAATTCGTATATGTTCCTATGCTGCAGGACTGCTCTATTTACGCTTTACCAGGTTCGTGACCTAAACTTGTGAAGGCTGCCACGGTAGTGTTTTAATGAATAATGGCTTAGTAATTAGAGGTAACAACTCTGTTTTTGAAAGACTCGTACCTTTTCGCAATTTCTCCGAGCCACAAACTGTATGCGGTATGCTTTGTTTCTACCGTAATTGCTCAAGAACGAAACCCGCATGGCAGTTTTTTTGGTGGGCAATTGTCCGCTTGGCAGTTTGCCGGTTGGCAGTAATGGACCGGATGATCGATCACAATCTCAAGCTTATCTGAGTGTGCCAACAAGTGTTTGGGTTTCCGTAGACAAGTTCTGTAAGGCAAACCAAGCTGCAGATCTGTTACGTTTTAACTCTTTCAGCTCGCAACAACAGCTGGTGCAGCAACAGAGGTTTTGAAACGTTTTTCACAATGCATATGTTTCTAGTGAATTTCTTAAGTGCTTAGTCTGCAGTAGAAATCGGAATAACACCAGCTAGCGTGACATTTCGCCTGCTTATGCAATCATTTAAAAATCAGTTTATAAATGTCGCGACCGACATATCCCGTGACCGAAATGGCCAGACCCGATCAGCCAGACCGAAAGTCGCGGCCACAGTAAGAAATATTTACCCTGTAAACCTTAAAGCTGCTCATTATTTGCTGAGAAAGATGTCATTTCAACAGATAGCATTATAGGACGTCTGTTAAAATTCGAAGTTTCGTGTCAATTTCCCTCTCCTTGGCTTGTAACACATGCTTCCACACAACGTTTTCCTAGATACGTAAGAAAACAACGGAAATCTAATCGCAAAGCCAGTAACAGGCAAGCTTGCTGTGTTCTGTACGGGCCGCGGAAACCTGCCGCAAATCGCAAAAAGATCGATAAAATTTTGTGAAGTCAACGTGCTTTTGTTCGATTCGAGGCTGACTTGTTCAGTGTTATTAAAAAATCCACGGCTCACTTTCCGATGTTACGTACTTTTTGCTCATGCGTATATGCGTTTCTAGTTTTTACTGCGAACAATCCCTAATGTTGTCTGTATGCTGCATTTTATTCACGGTATCAACCGTGCTGTCGTGTGCAATGTGCATATATTGCAGACCGCACTACCCAATTAAAAATGTTTGGGCTTATCTTTCCATGGCTCACTCATGTGGCCCTACTTCTGCAAAGTTTGTCCAGCAATGGCTTAAAAAATATTAGGAAATTTATCAAAAGCTGTGAAAATTTTCCCAATCCTGACGAAAGCAACGTATATACTGGATTATAATCAGCAGTCAGCACATATGTGAAGTGCACTGTCAGGAAACATTCAAACATTAAACTGAATAATTGCATCGGCGAAAAAAACGCATTGGCACACCAGTTTTAACTCGATGAACAAAGTCTCTTACAGCTTAGTTTTGCCTTAATACGTATTTTTTTGCAGAAGGAAACACCTACCGGTCAATCATCATGGTGAGAAATTGCAAATTTAGGTTACAACAAACACCCTTTCCGTGAGTCTTATCCTTTGCAAATGTTGCTTGTACTTAGATGAAGCTGTCCTAATCATTTTCCTCTTAGGCATTTTGTGTCGACACTCCTCGCTACTGAATCCCGTTTTTAAGCTGATTTGTGGGCAAAACTAAGTTTTTGTGATACGCATCATATTTACGAAACATATTTAGGCAGTTACTGCAGTGAAAAATAGCTAATAAGTAAGCTGCCTCGAAAACTTGTGGTTGTTAAGTCTTCCTTTCCATGCTTCCATCGATTTTGTCAGTGAAGGCCTTGTGAACATCGTTGTTTTCACTTTTTGAAAAACCGTACGTCGACGTCAGACCCTTTACTTGTGAAAAACAGCTAAGCATGCAATTAATCAGGAAATTGCAGGTAGGATAGTGGCTCGTATTGTAATTTTAGTTTGTAGCCAAAGATAAAAGTAAAAAAAAACATCTTCAGGCGTAAATTGCTCATAAAAATATCTCTGCTGTTGCATTGGTTTCGAATTTATCATAAATCTCCTCACAGAATACCAAATACAGCATAGTGAATTAGTTTGGCTACAAACAACAAACCAGCCTGCGATAGGATAATTGTTCTTACCAATAACATAAAGGTACCCATCCGTGGCGACTGAGCAAGTAGAGCTTAGCTCCTTTAACATTGGTTTCATTGTGGACCATGAATTGGAGTCTGGGTTGTACTTTTCCACCGAGCTTAGTCGTCTCCTCCCATTGTGTCCGCCAATTACGTACAAGTGGTCGTCCAATGCTGCAGACGAATGGAGGTACCGTGCTTCAATCATGAGTGCGACCTGCATGGCAAACATGAATTACATCACACGCCGAATAAACCCACAGCACGTCCTCCGGATGAAAACACGCCCCGCTGTCATTCAAACGATAGAATGATTTTCAAGGGTGCTTCAGGACAAAAGTTGACACGGGCGCGACCTTTTGCTCCAAAGCACACCAGCTTTTGAAATTTGAAACTCGACATGTTTTTCGTAACCAAGTGCTACGCCTGAAGCATTTCTGCAAAATAACCTGTTTCGACTTGTGCATTTGTGTGATGAGGCTTGAGGTTGGATAACGGCCATAAACTCAAACGTATGGAATATAGCAATTTCTTATGTGAAATTTAAATTATAGAAGTAGACAATGCTTCACTTGGGAATTAACGTTTAATATACTTGCTCTAAAATCAGCGGGCACTTAAACGTTGCCTTTTGGATTGTGTTTTTCCCAAAATGAAGTCATAAACGGCTTATCGCGGGTTTTTGTCTCCATGTTTCCCTTTCAACGGATGATTCCGTTCTATAACCGTCACCATGCCATGCGACGATTGAACTACCACTTTATTGCGCAACCTTGTGTTGATTTTAGCAGCATGTATGTTTTGTTAGTGTGTGCATGTGAAAACTATCCTATGTTCCACCGATTCAATAGTTTTGCTTGACGACACCAGGCGCCATAAGCAACATTTCGCCATCACAACGTCGCGTCTTATGAAAAAGGGCCTCCAAGATCTTTTACCTATGAGGCCTTGGGTGATCTTTTGTCTATGAGGCCCGTTATCGCTGGCGCTGTAGCTGTTACTTTGACGTTTCTGACAAAACTTTGTCGCATTCTATCAACCGGTGATTTTATTCGCAATTGATTTCAAGCATAAACGTTTCATGGTTGAGTCGAATATTACTTTGTTAAAATAAACATGAAATTGCTGCCTCGGAGAAGAGTCGCGGAAAAAATGCAAGTTCTCATTTAGGTGTCGCTGTTGCAGAATTACTGCAAGGTTCGAGTTTGAAGACGCAAGCACAAAGCATTTTACGACAAATATTTTGCGTATGGTCGTCAAGTAATTGAATGTACTAGGCATGTTTTCAGCAAACTCAGCTTATGTTTTAGGATTTCATCCTATTTTCAATCCACCTAAATGAAGGTACGCATGTTCTAAGTTTTTTCTTTCTTCCTGAATTACAGTTAGAAGTTTAACGCTTTGTCATTGATTTTTTCATTTTGCTTGTTTGAAGTCTTTTCACTGCTTCCATCATATTCCTGCGTTCAGTATTTACCACCGCATGTCATTTGTTCAATAAACACCAGTCTGGAACCTGTATTGACGTTGACGTCCATTTCAAATGAAACAAACAGCCAAATTTCACTACAGAGTAAATTTGATAAACCTAGTTGCCAAAAACAATAAATATATTTTATTTCTGTCAGAAAATGAATGAAAAATATGTCATGGTATTTGCCAGAGTCCGTTAAACTTTTTTTGAAAATACCATCTGCGTCGGCATTCACAAAAAATCTGCATCGGTATATTTGCAAAGCACCTGCGAGAAGCACATTGCGCATTCATAAGAAATAAGAGCAGTGAATAATTTCTTCATTCTTTACTCACTTTTGTCTTCTTGTGACCTAAGGAGTTGAAGTGAGTCCAAATGTGTCTTCGTTAGTCAAAAGAACAAATTATACAAAAATTTTGCATACTACCTGAGTTGAAATTAAATTATTTCTTCTCTGATCGTCTCTTATTTTGTTGTCATTTCTTAGAGTTATTTTGCAAATATTTCAGCAGCCGCACACAAACTGGTAATTTTAGCAGAAAGTACCTGTTGCCAAGATTTCAGACTAGGAATGTACATCCAGACATCGCGGTAAGGACTGTGGAAAGCTCCACCGGTAACGAAAATGTTGTTGTTGACTGTCGCAACACTGTAGGCTGTTTGGCAAACTAAAATAACAATGCTTTGCGTTGTAGATAACTAAATGAAAACCACATCATGAAAGCTTTCAAACATACATTTTGGCCATGCAGTGATGTGAAAAACACGTTTCTTTCTGCTTTTGTTCAATAAAAGCAATAGAAAAGGCAGGTCTGCTTGAAAAGCTAGCGCAAAAGTAGACAACGACCGAAGTCTTATGCACATGCAGCGGTCGCTGTGCAATTTGTGTCTAACCTATGGTAAAAAAACTGCTTAAATTCGACAACTGGTGAATCCCTTAAATGAATTTATTGTACTGTAGAGATGGCAATTATGTACGGAATGTGAACTATAACTGAAATGCACCTAACAAAACGGTGAGATATATTACTTGTATTGCAAAGCTCACCCTTATAAAACCTCGAATCCACGAAACCACGCTTATCTTTTATTTGATTGTAATCTCCAATTTTACACAAGTTGTTTTCGAAAGTTGTGTCGAGCTTAAGTGTAGACAAACGATCCAAGCACCAGAAATTTTCGGGTGGGTCATACTGTAGATCTGATATAAAGTCGAGAGAATACCGGTAGAACATCCTTGTCCGTAGGGTTGAAACGGAAAATTACCGACCGCTGGTGCCACCAAAGCACTATTGTGTCTAATTACAAAAACCACTCCTCGAGAATAAAATGAATTATTAGCCAATTCGCCTGTCAATGCAAAAGTACTCTTACTCTTGAAAGATGGCATTTCCTTTGCCTCGCTATCGGGAAAATCAAAATAGAGGCAGTTGGGCACCGCAGTTTTGTTTGTATCAAGTCCTCCAACAACCACAAGGACTTCGCTTTTCTGAAAAATATCAATAGACATGACATATATCGCGTGGTACCTTTTGTTTGTTCGTTCGTTAGCGTTGGAATGTCGATGAAGGCAGGACCTGGAATTATCATCGGCTTATTTTGATAGATGTGCTCTTCAGGCAATGGTTAAAAACAAAACAAATACGAGCATGAGGAAACAAAAACGAACCTACAATAATAACATGTACATGAACACACGCGAAAAAAATCTTGGCATAACAACTGTACAAGTTACCCTCACGCAAAAAGGCAGTTGCGTAACTGAGTAAACCATTCACTAACGAGTGTGTCAACATCCTTATGCGCAACCTCGCCTCGTAACCTCACCACACCGTGCGAAACCGATACCAGTGTGGCTATTCAATCCAGAACTTCAAAGAAGACTAGCAAACTCTAAAAGGACTCCAGGCTGGATAGCCTGTTTTTTCGTGGTTCCAGGATTCGCACTTATCTTTGGCAATTGTAGTTTAAATACTTGCGCCAGCAAACGCAATCTCAGCTGCTGTGATTCGTTAATGCTGACTACGGAAGTGCCCAACTACACTATACTATCAATGAACTCTAATGAAAGCAGTCGACAAGCACTAACTTCAGCATTTACCCACAGTGACGTGGAACTAACGTTTCCTCAAGCCTGCGCAGCTGAGCAAACGGGAGAAGTGGAATTCTTCGACGTCAATCATAGCATACTACACAAGATCATTTTCGATTTGTCACTAAAGTATTTGTAAAACCAACAGCTGAGTCAAGACAGTTGATTAACGGTAATTCACACCACGTATGCGATATTTAAATCAATCTTATTTGGAGAAGCAATAGGATTGAAGCGTCTCAACCAAAGGAAAGAAAATTATTTCACCAGGCTAAACCGACATAAAAAAGTGATCCGCTCTAACTTTATTTTGGACATGACGAATGAGGTGATAGCAGTGGCATCAAATTTGGAAGAAAGACTAAGCCCCAAATGATGACGTACGCATTTGGGGTACATCATTCCCTCATCTGCTAACTCTATCGAAAGAAGTAAAATGCTTAAATATGAAGGCAATGATTACACACAAAAGACCAACCACAACTGGACAAAAACTAGCTAACCACAAGCACCTCACTTGAAATAAGACAAACACACAAACCGAAGGTTTGTCAGGGCTTTGCGAACACTGTGCACTTTGTGGTTGCCATGGAAAACGCAGCAAATCCATAGTCCCAGCTGTTTCACATATCAAATAATAAACCTTATTACGATATTTAAATGGCGACTTATGTGACATGCCGTCAACAGTCTGTTGGCCAAACAAAGAAATTTTCCAAGAGGTGGTCAGCGCACTGAGGCACTTGGGACAAACTAAATAACTAGGATGATAGCGACCAAATGGCCTTACGCGACACTATTCAGTGTTCCATGGCGTCATAAACCACCTATCGATGAAGTTTACACTGCTACTTTTGCCGAACAACCCAGGCTTGTCTCTCTGGATACCTGTGAAGATTAATGGCTTAACCTTGCGTGGCGTGTTTTGTGATCCATTTGCGTTGTTCATTTGATTTCTTCCATTCTGCTTTGCCCACTTGTTTGACCTCTTTTTTACCACACATGCAGCATTCCTGATTTTGGTGCCTTCCTTCGCAAAGTTTAGCTTTTAATTTTTAAAGACATTTCCTGGAGTACGTTTGTCAATCCGACGCACGCCATTCTGCTTACACATTCTACTAACCCTCTGTGTTGAGTCATCGCGGCATGATTCCGTGGATGTGGTTTTGTTGTTCATTAATTGGCGTCAGATAGTTTTTCATTTTCAGTGCAAGTAATTATTTGAGAACAACGTTTTTTCAAGTTTTTTTTACTTGCCGAAGCTTGTGTTTAGATTTATCCATTTTAGTCTTGAGTTTGCTTTCTTTCTCTGCTCTTGCTTTAGCCCATCAACATTTCAGAACAAGGAAAATGTTTGATAAGCGCAGGAATATTTTCTGTGGTTTTGTTGCAGAGCAACAATGCTTTGCTATGCTGTGATAGAAAGACAAGTTAGCTCGCGTAAACATAAAGTTAGATTGGAAATAAATTCTTAACAAACGTTTCCTTTTCAGCGGCAACCAAAAGATTGCACACGCTTCTATTGGGGCGTGACATAAACTGTTCGTCATAAAGTTGCTACATTTAAGCATAAAATCGCTTTGTGAAGAAGTTAGTTTAACGGGAAATAATGTAAACGCTTTTTTGTGTAGTTTTCGCATCGTTTATTTCGTTTCGTAGTGTTTAAATCGCAATGTTTCTGTAACGTTTTAGCGTTTCTATAAGCCTTCACCTTTAAACCGATAGAACTCGTTTGCAAGCGTCCAATGCAAAGCATTTTCCAGGAAACGCGTGCATTTCCTGCAATAGCGTGTGGAAAATTTTCCAGCCAGGCGCGGGTATTGCATGGGCCCTTGGGTCATAGGCTTAACAAACAAGCACGACATGTTTTTCGCTAAAATGAGTAATGACCTGAAGTTGTTTGCGCGCATCCAAACGTTTGCGGTCAGAGTCGAACTTGGCACACCCAAACCGACATGCGTGACTTTATGCATCTTGGTAAGCAGTTGTGCGATCCGAAATCCTTCGAACTGTCACAGGTAAATACGCCCAGGTCAGAGTCAATTCTTGTCAACTAATGTGACGTCACATACAGACCTTGCGCCTGAAGCACGAGAAAGAAGGCAATCGCAAGCTCCGCGCCAGGTCGGAGGGCTTTGGAGCGGAGGGGGCGAGATTGCCCAGAACGTAAGCGTGCACATTGGCAGCTCAAGATGAGAAAAAAGAAACATTTTATTTTAACTGCGGCAATATGCCAAAACCGCATTCTGACATTCTGACACGTGAACGGTCTATCTGAAATCAAATTAGCATCAAAAAGACTTTACGCAACTTTGGCGATTGCCGAAAACTCCATTGATTGTTTCTGGAAACGTTTGGAAGACGAATTGGTGTTGCCTTGCAAATCGAGCCTGCGACATCTAAATTTTCGGTGAGTTTTTTCCCCAAACATAGGGACTTGACCAAATTGGGCTAAATCACAAATTGGAGAAACATGCCTGTGTCTTCCTGAGTGTGACTTTGCTTCGCTGTGAAAAGTGCAGCTGTTTGAATGTTCTATTTGCGTTCGCTTGTGTCGCTCTACTGTTTGTTGAGTAAAATTTGAAGTGTGCAGTTGTGAAATCTCGCTTCTTGTGTTTCAGCATTAAACAGTGTCAGAACCTCTTGTGCTTTTAATCGTAGTTAGATTGGGAATCGCTTTAATTCGGGAAAGTCAATTTTCGTGTTTCGCAGTAATCGTTTTACCGCGTACCTTTTCGCAGTAACTGTATGAAAGCCCCGCTGATTTGTCGTTAAACACAACTCTTAATCAGAATAAAAAGTTGATAAAAAACAATCTTTTCTCATTAATTTACAAGGCCGTTTCAGTCCCGTCGCTAACTTATGAATTTAGAAGAGGTAAAGCGAGTTGGTCCCAGCTATCCGCAGGACATTGATTGGGGATTTCAAGCTTTCTGTAAGTACCTAGATAAACACCCAGAGTACGAGATAGCTGAGGGGGACGTTCTGATTTTCGTTGTTGGACGATTTTCTGGTAATCTATCAGCTCTCCCCTTAGGAATTTATCAACCACACAAAGGCACCCGGTTGGAAAGAGTGGGGGTTTTTAACCCCGAAACTTACCAGAGCGAGACCCACCAGCTAAGGTACCACACCACGCGTTACCCCCTCATAGGATTTTATAACTCGTAAACCGAAGCTTTCCTCATCAATTCGTAACAAAAAAGCGACAAAAGTTTCATCAGAATGTTTTTTTTACCTGGGAGTGCCATGAACGTCGGGGTTGCGTTCGGCAGCTCTGCATCAGGGGCCTCTGATCCGCAAGCAGCTGGAAACGTCGAGCTTCGTTCAAAAATGCTTCGCAGTCCTTGAGAGAATATTAATCAAATTTAGAAAAGATGGCTCTGCTTTGGCTGAGTGCGCAAACCGTTCGTTTATATATCTCACTTTGACAGAGGGTTTTAAAGGAATCGAAAGCACACAGTTTAAATATCGTGTGAATTTGTTCCACATTCAATAAACTTAACCTTTTTCTTGGAAGAAACACTTTCTACAAAGAAAAAGAGGTGCAAAGCTCTATTATTAACTATTACCGTTAAATGCGCTTTTCATTACGCAGGTAGCGCCATGGAGATATTTTTACTGTATATAAAATCGCTGTATTAATTCTTCTAGTAGTCCCATGTTTCAAAATCCAGAAAAACCCGCGCAGTTACTATTTGAAGAAGCTCCAGGCATTTTACAATAATAAGAAAAGAAAAGTACTTAAAAATACCTTGGAGCATTTATCTAAAGACGTGTTTATCCGCTGTTATGCCACGGTGGATCCTTTGTACTTACCCCAAAACAATTGTGGGTCCCCCTTATTTGGTCAGCGTTTTTTATGGCATTCAGCAATATGATTGCTCACTGATTAGTCAGAAATGCAGCAGTGTGCACTGTACCACGTGGTCATGCAATGCAACACCTGACCTTAAATAAATTGCAAGCATTCATGTTTCTTATGCTCAAAAAACTTCACACAAATAGTATATAATTGAAAGGTCGTTTGCTTAAAAGCAATTTTACTCATTGCTGTTACAATTCACAAGTCTGGCAATTTGCGGCTGCGTTTTCGATTTTTTACTACGACACGCTAGCGCAGTGTTTCTCTACCATTTTAGGCTTGCGGCACCCCAGAGAAGGGAAATATGATTTGTGGCACCCATGCTGCGAACGCACAGCAATTTTCGTTAAGGTTGGATGACACTTTGAAAACAGCATTTTTAAAGATGTATCGAAATACGCATTAGGTCGCGGCACCACTAAGTATCGTACATGGCACCCTAGGGTTGGGAACCACTGCTCCAGCGCGATGGACAGGAGCTGAAAAACAGCTTCACAGAGCTATGCGGAAGAAAATGGAACAGGTAGGCGTACTGCTACTGTATTGGAACAGCTTACGTAAAACCTGCACTAATTTACAAGAAAAAGTACTTCTGAATACAAATGCAATAGATCCTAGTGTTAGTTTGGCTAACAAAATATCAGTCTATGTAAACTAATCTGGCATCAACAATGAAGCAAAAATTAATTAGATTGAAAGTGTCTTGTGCTGCAGGTCTTATTTGTGAACAACTTGGAACTGTCGTTTCGGAACTAGGCTGTACCAATCACCTTGTCAAATTATGAAGCAACCATATTGGTACTGATGGTATCAGTTCCCGCAAAAGCAGTGTTTCAGATACAATGTCTTCATGGTTGGCTAATGGGAAGGGTCATTTAATATATGGGGCATCAAAAATCATACGATGTAACACTTACGTAGAATTTAGAGGTTTCTGCGGACCCTAGACAACCTTTTGCTGATTCCTGGTTAGGAACCACTTTGTGTTAAAGACTGTGGCGATCATAACCAGCAGTTCCCTTACTTTGTTAACCTTAATAAGTGGATCCGGTTGAACAACATCCAGTAAAAATTGTGGCTTGACCAAAGGTAGCCGCACGTGCTCTAATATCTTGGGTAAAAAGCATTGCCTTGCCGTCTCATCGAAACGCACCCACCTCATCACGGCTTCGTAAACCTGGAAGAACACATACTTTGTTTAATTAGCAGTTAAAGTTCCCTACGCTTCCATAGCAGTTAACGTTTTCAAACCATTTAACACGTTTGAAATTCCATACCAAGCACACTTACAGAGAGTTCTCGATCGTGACAGCTCACCTACAACCATGCTTGTCGTGTAGATGCGCCGAACAGCATTCAACGCAATGACTTCAGTTGCATAAAAATCCCAGGACCTTATGGCCATTTTGCTGTCAGCGGTTTGTAAAGCAGACCAATTCAGGTGCAAAGCAGTCTGACACAACATTTCGATTGTCCAGCATTGCTAACACTCCCAGGGCTACCATACCGTCCTTATTTCTAAGATTTGTCCTTATTTTGCAGTGCTACGTCTTAGTAAATCTCAATGTCCTTATTTCTAAGAAATGTCCTTACTTGTTACTTGCGTCCTTATTTTTCTTATTTTCTGTAACATAACAGTCTTAAAATAAGCAATATCTCTAATAGACAATAGACATACAAACAATTTCTATTTCATCGTAAACATTTTGTAATCAAGGTTTTGTGATGTCATAAAAGTAGTATAATCTTGCAGCACAGAAACGTAACGCACTATCAGACATTTTCAGAGCACTGTAAGCTGACTACTTTGGCGAGGTTTCTTAGGAATGCTGGTTTTGCAACGAAGGTTTCTAGAAACAAGTAAGCGAAAAACGTTTTCCGTGACGATTACAATAAGGCGAGAATACGACACTGCTGAAGCAAGTGATTCCTGGAGACAAATAGGAAAACATATGATCTGACGTTAGTCGTGCAAACAGAAACAATTGTTTTCTTTTTGGTTAATAAAATCACATTTTCCTCAACAGTCCTTATTTTTGGTTCTGGATCGATGGTAGCTCTGAACACTCCCAACACTTTGTTGCATGAGTGAAATCAAATTGTCGAAGCTGTTCACATTCCCGAAAAAAGCTAAGAGTAATTTGACAAAAAAACTTGTTAAATTAGCAGAGGGTATGCATCATGTCATAAGATTAGAAAATCGATAAAAGTGAGAATCTGTTTAGTTTGAAGTGATTTCGGTGGGCAGTTCGTTATGGGCATGGGGAGGGGGAGGGGACAACTTCGTAATAAGTTTTTAGCTAAGGTTGTTTTCTTAGTTTCGAAAAGATAAAATGAAGTCTCACCACACTTGCCTCCCCCTAGAAAAATATTTTTGGCTGCCCCTAGAAAATCCAGTATTGCCCCCCTTGGAAAAAATCCTTCCGACGCCCATGCAGTTCGTGCTCTACAGGGGTTTTTCGAAAAAAAGATAAAGACGTTTTACGAATCACTCTTTGCAGTAACGCCATCACAGGTGTGCACGCGAAAAAACGCACTTGTTCTTCGCATGAGGCGTTGAGGTCAGATGAGGAAATGAAATGAAGCAACTCTTTCACTCTTATTCTTTTGAACTCATCGCATTCAGCCACTTCTTCGAAATTCTCACAGGCAAACCGATCCGCGTATGCGGCCAATTCTCTGCAGTTCTGTAAAATCACAACGGATGCAATACGTTCAACACAATCTATAGAAATATGCGGCTTCGAAAAAAACTTCACGTAAGGACGTTATGCAGATTTGGCGTGTTTGCACTGGGCATTACGGTATATATTTCATGATTAACGTTCTACGCAATAGCACCTGCGTGAACAATATCAATCGTTTGTCTGCACTTTTGTCTATAATGTATATGGCAATTTAAGGACCGCAAAGCTACCACAGTGCCAGTGACTTGTTCAGCCATAACTCGCCAGTCGATAGGACTAGAGAGTTGTTCAACCCTCTAAAGATGCGGAAAGTCTTCTGGTTTCGATAAATCATTGGGAAGTTTTGGATTTGAACTGTTTTGTGGGCGTCGTCATAATAATAGGGTTAGGTTTAGGCTTTTTTGGCTAACGTCACCGGGCCCTGGGCCCCAACAAAAGGAGCAATTTCTTGTTTCTTTTAAAAAATTAGGCGAAAATCCGCATCTTTAGAGCCCTTTACGGCCTGAAAAGAAAAGTAATTATTAATGTCTCGCTAAATGCGGGATTAATTAATTAACTTGTTATTTATAGGCCATAACTTCCAAATCACAAACGCTAGGTCAATCAAGGGCTCTCCAGATGCGGTTTTTCGCCTAGCTTTTTTAAAGAAACAAAAAATTGCTCCTTGGAGTTGGGGCTCAGGGCCGATGACGTAGGCCAAAAAAGCCTAAATCTACCCCTATTACGACGTCGCCAACAAAAAATTTCAAATCCAAAACTTCCCAGTTTTTTCATCGAAACTAAAAGACTTTCGGCATTTTTAGATGGTTTGATCAGCTCTCTAGCTTTATCGGTCGGCACGTTATGACTGAACAAATCACTGGTACTATAGTGGCTTTGCGGCAAAAACCGGGTGCATCTTTTATGACGCTGTTTTTAATCTTTCCACTTTTTTGGCAACCACCACTTTTTAGTGCTGGGGGTTACCAACCTGGGTACATTTGCCCATCTAAAGGTGCATTTAAGGATAGCGGTAGAAGAAAAAAATATATTTATATATTATTTATTTCCAAATATTTATACATGGATCGGTAAATATTATTTTCAAAAATCATTAGGCCTATGCTTATTCTTAAATATATTAACACCGAGACATAAAAATGGAGTCTTCCTTTATAGTTCTAAAAATTCAAAATTGTATTAAAAATTCAGTGGTTTTGGTATTTCACTCAGTTTTCTTCTCCTAAGAAATTTTAAGGGTACATGCTGATCTCTCGAAATGCTGAAGTGGTACATGGTCATAGAAAAGTTGGGAATCCCTGTTTTAATGGAACACAAAAATTTTATACCGGCGTAGTCGCTTTGTTTCCAGTGTTCACCAGAGAGAATACTTTCAAAACAAATTTAAACATGCTGCCGTTGCTTGAACATAAACCAAATTTACGTTTATCTCTTATCCAAACCCCGCAAACTTTATACGTTCTGAAGCTAAATAACGTTTCTTTGCAAGTGTTCTGACTGCTTGCTAAATGCATTGCGGCTTCCTTTTCAAAGAATTGCTGAAGCAAGCACATCAGTTGGCATTGTTGAAATATTACTACAAAGTTTTTAAAACATTCCAGCGTAAATTTTTTCTCTTTTGGCTAAATCCTCTCAAACTCCTTGCCTGATAAACAATGATGTAGGCTGCCTGAAAATATTTACCTGTTTGTCGGCAAAGCGTTTGATGGCGATGCATGTTGCAGGCGATAGCTTTTGGAGCAAAACTGTAATGCACGCTTCGCACACTGTTGTGAATCCGAAACACGAAGCGGCCGAGAAAAGTAACTCCATGTTTTCATCTGTACGTTACAAACAGCTCCAGTTAAACCCGAAAAACGTTGAGAGAGAATTTTTCATAACAAAGAAACATTAGAGATTTGAGTTACACATGCGGTGGTTTTACCTTCCACAGCAACTGGAAAAGATTGAATTAACTTCTGTGTTCCTTTCATCCATACAAATTTGGAAGGAGCACAGAAGTTAATTCAGAAGGAATATAGTCGTCCTAATATAATAACGTTTGTATGGGGCGCCATTCGTAAAAATATTATATCTGACAGATTTAGCACAAAAACTGCTATCTCTGCGCCGATTTAGCTATCTCTGCGCCAATTTAGCTATCTCTACGCTTTTAGCTATCTCTGTGCGCATTTAGCTATCTCTGTGCGCATTTAGCTATCTCTGCACAGAAATAGCTATCTCTGCGCGCATTTAGCTATCTCTGCGCAGAGGTAGCTATCTCTGCGCGCATTTAGCTATATCTGTGCAGAGATAGCTATCTCTGCGCGAATTTAGTTATCTCTGCGCAGAGATAGCTATCTCTGCGTGCATTTGCTATCTCTGCACAGGGATAGCTATCTCTATGTGCATTTAACTATCTCCGCTTACATTTAGTTATATCTGCGCAGAGATAGCTACCTCTACGCGCATTTAGCTACCTCTACGCGCATTTAGCTACCTCTGCGCGCATTTAGCTATCTCTGCGCGCATTTAGCTATCTCTGCGCAGAGATAGCTATCTCTGTGTGCATTTAGCTATCTCTGCATGCATTTAGCTATATCTGCGCAGAGATAGCTAAATATGCACAGAGGTAGCAGTTGTTATGCTAAATCTGTGACATATAATATTTTTACGAACGTCGCCCAATAGTTTTTGTGCTAAATCTGTCACATATAATATTTTTACGAACGGCGCCCCATATGTTTGTCTCAGAAGATAGAATCCGATCGTGTGCAACGTTTGCGCTGCGTTGTGAAACGTCTATCGCAACATGCCCGCATGTGCTAATCAAAACCTGTTAGACAAAGTTGAGGAAAAGTGTAGCCAGAACTAAAAAAGACTCGATTCCAAAATTTTGTGTCTGACACAGCTTTTCCAAAATCACCATGACTATATCACTTTGATTAGTCTACTGCATGTAGTACAGCTGCATGTTTTGACGAAATGTGGTTTGAAGCAATGCAACAATTCCTACTGCATGGCTCACATCGCAATATTAACCAAAGTTATGTTTTGGAATCCTAGCCAAGATTGCGGACATGTGCTTTTCAGCGAAAAAACTCAAAAAGATTAATAGGCAGAGCAGTTCCTCAGTTGAGGCCTTTTGAGACTGTAGAATTTCCTATAGACTAATGTTCAAATAGAGAGCATGTGATTTTGCTCCATTGATATCACCCTGAATCATGTTCTACTGAAGGTAATTTTACCCAGTCAACTTCACAGAAAGTACTATTTTTGTAGAGCAATTCACAAAATACGGTATGTAGAAGTATATCACCTGTTATATCGATACGTGCAGTGTAAGCGAAGTCCACCAGTTGAAGCATAATTTCATATGATGTTTCCCGAATGATGACATTTTGATTCAAGTACTTGCTGCTGCTTGTGAGGAATAAATCCGCAAAATATTTGCTTACGCTGCACAGGACAATCTAAACAAATGCCACATTTGAAATATTAGCTCTTGATGCGCATTTTCAAACCAAGCTCCTCAAAGTCTCACACAGCATCAGCAAAAGATAAAATCATGAACAGGACATATTTTTTACAAGCGAACATGAAATAGATTTCATTACATGTCAAAATAAAATACGAAAATTTTCATAAAACTGTTTTCATCAATGACTACCGGTACCACTTTACGCCCGAATTGTCTATTTCCTAAAAAGATGTTTACTAACCACAGCTTAAGCATCTATACCTTTCTAGAACCATACATCGACTTCCCAACTGCAAACTGTATTTCATTCATAATAGCAACATGACGTTTCGTTGTAGGAAAAATTAGTCTTAGACCATCGCAGATTTTCATTTCGTTGGGTGTAGCATCTTTTGCAAATGGATAAAAACAAAATGCGGTGTTTTGTAAATTTATTAATGATTTCTGTACATATTTTAGTTTGAAGCAAAGCTCAATTTTAAATCTGAAATATTATAAATTTTACGTGAAATTTGGTTGAAAACAAAAACAGTGTGCAAAATGCAAAATCGTTTCACTCAAATAGACACGAATGGAAGTGTTTTCTGCAAGAACAATAGTACTTGCTTGCAAGTTTTCAGAAATTTAGAGGAGTAATTTCGGTTGCTTTTATAGCAACTACCCATCAATTATACTGTACATAAATGCGTGTTTTTTTAATCGGGTTCAAGCTGAAGAACAACATCGTTAAACGATCAGTCGGCTTAAACGGTCTCTTCACTCGAGAATAATCCATCCATGTCTATTCTGAGAGACTCGATGGGCTATAACTTGTACTTCAACGCAGATTGTTTGAACTCTGGCGACGTGTCTGTCATTAGCAACAGATTTGTTGACATTATTTTGACCAACTGATGCAACACTGCTGAAAGAAGGGCTTCGACAACACCACGTCACCACAGTCCCCATGCTGAGCCAACTTGATGCACAACTTTGTGGAGCAGCGCACCAGCTTTCCATCATGTCTTAGGCAGCGCTATCAGTCAGTGGACAAATCAAGTCAAAACTACCTCATGAACGTGGCAATTAAGGGTATCACAAATACAGCTATGAAAATTCTGCAAAATCACTAATTGTCGACATTAGGAGTGAACAACAGCACAGCTTTGTATCGTGCAAATGGGCCGGAGTGCGTTTTTGCGAAAAGGTTTTTGTAATCAAGGCGCAACGTCGCATTAGCGTGCTTCACAGAGAAATCGAAATATAAAAATATTCATTAGTAAATATCCTGCTTTCCAGTTGCCCTTTCGTCGAGCAATCGTGTTTTCGACTTAAGAATTGTCGCTTCAAAGATATGTGCTGCATACGCGGAAAATTTTTAGTTTTACATCTTTGTAAAATGTATGAAACTTAAAGCAAGAAAATTAGAAATACGCTTTCACCCCTTGAGTGAAAACGTTGGGTAAAGCCATTCTTTCAAATTTTCTGATATTTTTTTATATACTGTATTTGCATCTGGCTGGTATTGTTTCAGCGTGCTTTCCTTGGCCTTTGAACAACATGTGAAAGAGTGGATCTTTTTGTCCAGTAAGTATCTCTTGGCGCAATTCGTCGAAGAGAAAAAAGTGTTTTTGCTGCTGTATTTAGCTCAAGCTTGGGTTGGCGTATTTGTTTTGTTGAATAAAAACAACCTACCTCGTTTCACACAGGTGAAACAGAAAGCTTAAATGTGAGAAATTATCAGATCGCGATTGAGCATTTACTTTGTACAAAATCCATGCTGTCTCATGACACCCTTGTTGAACTTGTACGCAAATCGACAGACGGCATTCGTACACTTATATTTTGCATCACCACAGTTGGCACTTCGTTTGAATAAACTTGCTTGGCTGATGAATGCCACCAGCTCTATTACACACAAACCTTGTGAAGAATCCACGTTAATATAAAACAAGTTTTGCGTTTCAACGGGAATGATCTTTCTGCATGAAGATCAAAAAGTTGAAAAAGTACCTATGGCCACGCGGCTACCTTCGTAGTGAATACTGCATTGGTGAGAAGCCTGTGGCAGAAAAAATGACAACGAATTTAAAAACCTCAAATTTCAAGATGACACTAAAGAGAATGTTTGGTTGAAGACACAGGCGGCTAGAAACTACGCAAAGAACATCTTTACCTTGTGACAAGGAATTTCCCTTCCTTCTGCCAAAAGGACAATATCCAAAAGTTCTTTTCGAAGCCTCAACGACAGAAAGCCATTCAGCATAAGCCCAGCATGAGATCCTTCGTAATGCTCGTATTTAGTGGAAAGGGATCGGCAGTGCGGTATGTTCCCGCTGTGGTGGCCATTTTGAGAAAACTAAAAGCGCATTTAAAAGTAACTGTTGGTTTCATTTCGTTCTTGTGATGTAAACACAAGCAGTTAAAGAGATTGTCCGTTTGCAAATTCATTTTGATATGCGTCTTGTTTGTCAATGCATTGTCTCGTCAATGCAACGCGTTTAACGTGGGGAGATCGCTGAAATATTCAAAACTGCATTTATGTTTTGTTTCCCTGCACGCATGAAAAAAAATTGTTCGAAATGGCAGTCGTAATTCATATCTCTTTTCAAATAAAATGCTTGACAATTGTTCGTTTATTTCACCAAGCGCTACTTGTTTCGGACCGACACAAAATCGCTTCAAAGGTCAATAATAAAGAATGATAGATATCATTAAAAACAAAACGTTAAGCCTCGGGTGCTGTTTCTCACTTTCTCTTCTGAAAAGTGATAAAACCAGGTACACGAAATATCAAGACAAGTGATCCCAATGAAGCTCAATAAATTTCCGAAATTAAGAACTATCCTGTTCGAATAGAAAACCTTACAATTGATAAATGTTCACGTAGAAATAACGTTAATCTGTGCGTAAAAATTTTTTATGCCTAAAATTACCGAAGTTTACCCTTAACCATAGATGCTTTGATAAAGCCAACATTTGGCATATAGCGTCGTTTCCGAATGCACAATCAACTCCTTGATTTGTTAACGATTTCGGTTCACACAAATCAAAATTTTGAAAAGATGCGTTATGTTAGCGTGCCTTACTCACCGGCTGTCCATCACATCGCTCACATCGCGTTCGTTTCGCAGCGGGCGAGAAATCCTGATTTTCCACCTGCGGATTGGTACTGCTTTCTACGCCCTTCGGAGAAAAGGCCATGGGTGTCCCGTACTTCGTACAAGCGGCGCTGCGTACGTGAAGCCGATGTTATGTTAATAAAAGCAATTACGTTTCTACGAAATGGTAAAAAAAATTTATCCAACACTCGAATATTTCAGAGTTCAATGAGCTGCTACTGTCGAGATGAGCTTTTGAGGGCAGCGCTTAATGTGCACCAAACGTTGATTTATCTCATGCCAGTCTTTTACTTTTAAAAATCCCAATCATTGTTTACGCGATTTTTAACCGTCCATATTCTGGCGAAATTTGCTTTGGCTCAGTTGATAATAAATAACCAAGCACAGCGGTAACAGAAGTAAAATTCCTGATGATCTTTTTCATGTGACCGGTATCGAAAATGCCACAAAAATTGTAAGTCATGTTTGGGTAAAGTAGTTTAAATTTAAACAGCCAACCCAGGTTGCTTCCCTGCGTTTAACTTGGAAGCGCGTTTTGTGGGTAAAGCCTATGTACTGTTTTCTAATTTATTCAAAGCATGTGCTTAGAAATGAATACTTTGCTTCAAATATGTCGTGAGAGTCCGTAGTCAGGCATGGCGCAAAACAACTGGATGATTTCCCTGAAAGTGTCATCACATGAAGCTATTCAGGGCACAGTAGGAAAAGTTTCTGTCTTTTATTGCTACTTCTGGTCCAGAAACAAAAGTGATCAATTTTAGCTGCAGCAACAGTAAAATGTTGATCTTCATGAAATGTTCATCGCAGGTCATTGGGTACCTGGAGGTAGTGGTACAACGGACTTATTTCACCCAGTGTGATTTGATCTCAAAGAAAAAATCTCGCTTCAGTACTTCCGAGGATAAAAATAAATATATGATGGCACTTTCGAAAAGAACTAATAAAATATAAAATTTTGTTGCTTTACTGAAAGTCAAAATTTAGGAATTCATTGTGATCGTTATCTTGCAAACACCCAAAGAGAAGCGTTGACATTCATGTGTATTTTATTGAAAACAAGAAACTTGCAAAACAGCTAAATTACCACTGTCACCTCTCATCTTTATCTATTTCGTAAACTTTAATTTTTTGTTAAAGATGAATGAGAAGAGTGTAAAATATACTGCAGGTCTTTCAAATCATTGCCGCATGTTCTTTATAGTGTGTTTCAGACACGTTTCACCGGACATTTTAGCAAAAAAGCAAATATTAACATGATAAAGACGGTTCACAAATTATGCTAATGTCTTTGACATAAAGAATTCACCTATATAGCGACAAAAGCAATTGTCATAGGCAGCTATGGCGTAGACTGTCGTTCTGCATGACACAGCCAGCTTAGACTGTTTTTATAACGTCATGTTAATTGCACCTTGGTGATAATTTTTTTACCTTTTGTTGATTTCACATTCTGCGTATCCATTATCCCGAACCTCTTTCTTTACGGTTGTAACTGACATTGCCAATGATGTAAAGCGGCGTGACCTTCCCGATATGGCTTGCAAAAGCTTCTGACGTCTGCCACTCGCTGCAATGAACTTAGCCACCGCTTTTCAGCATAAAGTTACTTGCGCTATGTCAACAAATGCAATTAGCGTGGCAACGCAAAGCTACCGGATTTACTGTCTTGCTGCGTTGCTAACCTTTAATTCGCAACTTGATCGTCGCACTTCTATAGAAGCAGGACTTTACCTTACTGCACTTAGTTTTCTAAAGCACGAATTACCATTACTATAAGAGAAATATTCCATCGTAAGACCAAGCCGAAGTTTTCCTGCTTTCCGTTTTCAGACTATAGCACAGTCACGCCACTCAAGGCAATTCCCACGAGAAAAAATCTAGAGCACCTCTGATTTTGCGAAGATGAGTGCAAACGCTTTCTGTCGATAGGGCTGTTCAGTTCTGAGCACTGAGTTGCCTTTACGCCATCACTAAAGTTAACTGTTGGCAAGCAGTCAATTCTGAGTTGATCCGAAGCCAGTAAAGCGACCAGAACTAATTTTGCCTGACTGTTGGTTGTCAAGTGCCTGGCGCGTTTGGGAACCTCTTTCGGATAACTTGTAAACAAAGTAGACAAATTTTGGCAGAAACGGATGTTCATGAAAAGTGAAAAGTTAGAGCAACATATCGCGGGACGCCATACCAATCTTTTTATGAACGCTAATTTCAAGAATGTTGCTAAAGAAGTTTTTATCTTTTGCTCAAATCGAATATGAGCTGCGAAAGGATTAATAGTATGTAGGTTATTAGTAGTAATTCCCTAGGGGATTCATTAATCAACTTGCTGTTTTTAGGCCATAACTTGCCAAACACAAACGCTAGATGACTAATGAAGGGCTCTAAAGATGCGGATTTTCGCTTAGTTTTTTTTTAAAGAAACCAGAAATTGCCACCAGGTCCGATTACGTGTGCCCAAAAAGCCTAAACTACCACTATTGTGACATCACCCACAAAAAAGCTGAAATACAAAACTTGCCCAGTTTTTTTTATCGAAACTAGAAGACTTTCGCGTCTTTAGAGGGTTGGAACAGCTCTCTAGCTCATTGGGCTGACGAGTTATGGCTGAAAACGTCCTGGACGATATATCGTCTTTTGTGGTCCCTAAAGGGTCAGAACAAACAATAAAATTTTTTTCAAATTACTTTCCTTGCTTATGACTCAGAGAAAGAATAAATTAATCTGATAAGGCACAAGGCATTTCACGGCGCTCGGTGTTTTGCTTCGTATGAGGCTACCTTGTTTACTGTAGACGAGCTTCTTTAATTACAGAAATGGTGCTAGAATAAGTTAGCTAAAGTAAACAACCTAATCAGTTTCGAATGTCTTGTTCACATGCTGTGCGAGACATTTCACTCAAGCCTTGATTAATTTGTGGCGAGCTGCAACGGAAAGGACCTGATGGTCAGCAACCTTTCCTCTTGCAATGCATGTGTTCTTTGTTGTTAAGACCATGTCAACAAACTGGCTAATTTAGGCAAGCAATGAATTTTTCCACGTTTATTGACACTCACAAACGGCTTAAAAATCTACCTTCGATAGCATGCTGCAAAATGGTCAGTGGTACCGTAAAATTTATTTTGTTTAATGCAATTTCATGTTTTGTTTTTACCAAATTAAAAGAGTGTTGTGGTTATGCTCTGCTTAATTTCTGAGGTACACATACTTTTTTAATGCTGCGTGCAACTAACCATTGTTCTTAGTTTCAGTGCTCGGTTACTTGCAAATAAGGCTACTTGCTTTTGTAACTCTTTTTTGGACAAATATTTGGTAAATCACATATCGGAAAAAATCGCTAGTATAAAGCAACAACATACATATTGGAAAATTTGTTGTAACTGAGAAAATGTTGCTACGTCATGTTTAAATCACGTGGTTGCGTGCGTGATACACAGGCTCTGCCTGACTGGTTCTTTTGGCAGCCGTTGCCAACGTGGTCACACGTCACATGTCCTACATGAAAATCTTTTATGAATTTTTGAAATGCAGTCGATCCAAGCGCTTTGGAACGTGCCGTATGGTTAATGTTGCAACAACGTAGGCCCACGCTCGCTCAATCAGCCGAAGAAAGCAATATTTATTTTACATTGAAACAACTATATTTCGGAACGGTCAACAAATTTGAGCAGGCACATATTCGACTTTTTGCTGTTATTGCAAACCCATCTTCGAACTTTCCAAAAGTTTTAATGAAAACAACTTAATTTCTCTATAACATTTGTGTTGACCTGCTCAGTAGGTCAATTTCTGCACACAATTCTGATTCTCGTTGCGAGGAAATTTTGTGCGGCCCGCGATGCTTTTTGGGAATTTTCAAATAATTAGCACTTATGTTATTTAGTTTATTCACCGTTGTTTAAAAGTGCTCAGCTAGCGAGTGAACAAGTTCCTTTCAAACGAACGTAGAGACGGCTAGAAATGATTTGCCTATAGCTCATGACTGACCCGTAGCCAGGTTTTAAGTTTTGTCGAGGCAAAAGGAATTTGTACGGGGGCAATATTTTTGTTTCTACAGGCCTGACTCATGATACAATTCGCGAGAAATAATATTTAAAAGCTGTTTCTAGTAAGGTTCAGGTACCGCCATTGTTGCGTCAGCGTCAAATGCGGTCCTCGGCTTGCTGCATCATTTGGCCCTCGGAGCAATTTGAGTTTCGAGACCCCTTACGTCTATCTGAAATCAGTGCAAGCTTTCCCAAATTTTGACAATACAACTCCAGCTGAACCTTAGGAAATTTAGTGGGGCTGTTTGCAATAATCGTATCTGAGTTGTTATTAACACACCGTGGTCAATTGCGGGCAAGAATTCGAAAGGAAAGTCTCCTCAAGAGCTTGCGCCAATGCAGACGTGTGTATTTGTTGCGAAATGACTTGCATTGCTCCCACGACGATTGACGAACTGAACATGCATTCTTTTTCCCTGAAATGGTGCAGTGATCTTGAAAATAAAGTCTTGCTCTAGTTCTTGCCAAATGCATGACGTTGAGGCGAATGGCAGACGGCCAATCATTTGCGGCAGTGGAGATATTCTTGGCGCGGTTAGGCTTTCGACTGACTTAGTGACTGGCACAGCAGCCTCGCTGGAATCAACAACAAGCAATGCATAGTTGACCAGTTTTTTTAGCTGTAGTCAAAACCTTGGTCTTGTGCCGAAGCTGTGTCAAAGAGCTGGATCGATTTTATTGAGTTTACACTGTACATCGCCACTGGATACAGATCAGACTTGTTTGAAAAAAATGTTGTGTGAGTTTCGCTACGATCGGTTAAGTATTGCTGGGCAGTATACTCAAACACTTAAACAGTGGAAATCAACACATGACGATTTTTCTGTTTGTAAATGCAAATCACCATAGGCTTCAACCTCAATGAGTGGCCCCCTACTGAAAAAAGGAAAGACTGGGAGAAAATTGCCAGCAACTCTGTAAGAAAATACCTTAATGTGGTTTCATGAAGTATGTCGGTGTTCAACCAGGTACACACTGCAACCATGTCACAAAATAATGTTCAGTTGCAACCATGTTCGTTGGCATTGTCAAAGAGCAACGGGCTTGTTGTGGTGATCATTCTCGCATTATGAAAGCAGGGATATCTAGAAACTCGTTTCTCCATTTCTAGATACATCTAGAAACTCCGTTTCTAGATATCCTTGTATGACAGCGTGGCATTCTGGGTAAATAACAATGTTCATCTTGGTAGAACATTGGTTCCCAAACTTGTTTGAGCCGTTACCCAAATCAAGGTATCGATTATGTCTTATGAATCTCAATAAAATTTTTTCGCATTTCAGGTAGAAAATTTATTTTGCAATGATCGCTCATAATACAGAACAACAATGCGGTTTTGGTTTTGCGTTACCCCCCGAAGAATCGCATATTACCCCGGGGGGTAATTTACCACCAGCTTTGGGAACTACTGTGGTGGAAGAATAAAGAGAAAAATTAAATCACTGAGAGCATTTCCTGGCTTCTTGTTCACTGAATAACCGGACAATAGAAACCTGAATGCAGTTCAACGCTTGCTCGAGTGAATTATACGCACTATTTGACAAATTTCCTGCAGTTGTGACGATAAGAGGAAATACAAAAAAGTTTTTGAACTGGTAAACACAAAAATTGCAGAAATGTTGCCCGGAAGTGTTGTGGTGTAAACGCAACAAAGCCGTGGTCGTGTTATGAACAGCAAACATACCCATTGAACGGGGATTCGGGAACTACGCCCATCCAAATGGAAATGCAAGCACCCATTTGACACGAAAGGTTCTTAGAGATTTTTAAATACAGTAGAATTCTTGTGTTTTGATAAACTTTGATCTGACTTTTTTACCTCCTTCCAAATCGACGCCCCTGAAAAATCATGGCTGGCGATGGGTCTGAATTGAGAAATGAGCAAGAAAGCCTCAGCGTTATTGTCAAAAAATGTTGCTTTTATTTCATAATATTGTTTTGCCTACAGATGTAGCCTATAGTATTTTGACTTTTCACCTAGATTACATTATTTTCTCCCAAACCGTTGCACTTATAGCAAGTTAAATTTATTTTATCTTAAATGAAGTTGCATACGAGTCGCACAGGAGCTACAGTTGTTGTAACGAGACACATGCTAGTATGTCATGCGCAAACATTTTATGATTTGGGATCAGGTTGGTTTGATGTGGCGACAACTTTATTTCGAAAACAATTTGCAATATTGCAAAACCATGATCATCAGTCAGGCTATGTTGGCTAACGGAAAATGGTGAATTTATGATTCAACTCTAGCTGCGTCTACCCCTTGATATAACAGACATAACTGTGTTTTAACTACTGATCCTATGCAAAGTAATTTCTGAATCGTCTTCAGCCATTGACGTAGTGTCGGGCAGAGGTGTACAGGAGCCGGAGCGTCGGAGTGGACTCCGGCCGGAGTCTTGACGATTTTTGAAAATAGGAGTGGAGCCGGAGTTGATTTTTTTAAGGAAAGGCTGGAGCCGGAGTTGAGCCGGAGTCATTTTTTGAATATGAGGTTAGTTTGCTTATTTTTGATTATTATTATTGCAGATTGTTTTTTTACAAAGCATGTTATAATGTAAAATTCAAATGTGAAAAACGACTTCACAGGAAGTCCTAAAATTTTAATACCACTTGGATGTAAATAAGGTTAGGTTGGTGAGTTTCATGTATGTAAAGATTTGGACAATTTCTTGTTCATGTTGATACGTTGAAAATCTATTGGCCAATAACTTAGCTCACATAAAAAGTTTAGGTTGTGTCTCAACAACTATGTCCAGTTTTCCGTTTCGAAGGTCAAGAAGACCGTATCCTGCATCCGGTTTTCTGCCAGATACAAAACTGAGTTAGAGAAATTATCACTACTGTCAATATGGTCGAGTGGTAAGAGACTAGCACTAGACATTTGTCAGTGCGAGTCACGCCTTTGTTGTATTTGATTTTTCTCTTGTGTACTTACACAAGATTGTATGTCAAAATTTTTGGACCCTTTGTGATGTACATTTCGAAAAGCAGACAAGGGTTTGCAATTAAGCTTTTGGATTATGGATAGGTTTGGCATTTAGGGTTAGGGTTTTGTGTTAGTGTTTAAGGTTAAGGTTTATGGTTAGCGTTTAGTGTTAGTGCCTAAGGTTAGGGTGTAGGGTTAGCGTTTAGTGAAGTGTTGGAGGCTAGGGTTTACAGTTGAGGTTAACGGTTAGGATTTAGGGTTAAGGTATAGGGTTACAAAAAATTAATAGCCACCTTAATCCTTTAATCTGAGAAACAAGTGACATTATGATGTAAAAAACAGGTCACATATTTTGCAGAACTGAGCAATTTCGTTTGAGACGGTTTCTTAGTCTTTTTAAGCGAAAACCGGAAACGGTCGTTTAGACACTGCCAAAAGCTCATAGCATTCACTTTGGAGTTCAAGCAGGTGTCGGAGTCCAAAACTTAAAAGTGCGTCGGAGTGGAGTCGGAGTATATTCAGCCGAAGCAGGAGTGGAGTCGGAGTCAAAATTTCAGACTCCGTACACCTCCGGTGTCGGGAGGAAGAATGCGTGGGAAAGTCGTCCCAGCCTTCTTTAAAGAGAGAACCTCATTGTTAAAAACGCTATTGGTTTTCATTGAAAAATGCCCAAACACACATATTTATTTTTAATTGTAAGTTAAAGTGTCGTTTTATCACTCCGACGAATTCTGTACCCACATCAATCCCACGTGCACTTTCGCTTAAGTGTCCCGCTTTGGAAAACAGTTTTTCTCTTGGCACTGAACTTATTGATAGATATTGATAAACTTAACCTGCAGTGACCTTGTTGGCAATTCAACGAACTGGAGTGTATCTGAGCTTTATTCAGCTTGAAGTGGTGCTAAGCTAATTTTGTAGGCACCAGGTGCTTAAGCCCACATAGCCCACAAATGTAATTCCACTGTCCATTTGAACCTAAAATCTAAATACAGAAGTTGCTCTAATTTGATTATCCTGTGTAAGATCTTTTTGAGCTGCTCCGCCTTGTTTGAAGGTCGCTTCCCCTAGTAGATCAAGTATGGGCACGACTATGTTTCCAAGTTCAAGTCAAATAGGAATTTCCTTTTCTTTGACTAGAACGAAAACTTTCTTAGCACACTTGCACGTTCTTCTTGAATAAATACTAGAATTGAAATTGAATACTAAGGCCCGCAAGACCTACGGTCAGTCGCGTAACCAGGGGTGACGCAGGGGGTGAATTCCCCCTAGAGATTTTTTCGCCCCCTGGATAAATCTGTTGGACATAGTTTAAAACTATTGGACATAGTTTAAAAAATTTGGGCACCTCTCAGAAAACTTTTCACCCCCCCTGGTGTTCCAAGCTGATTATGGACATGTGCATGGTTTCGTCAATTGAAACTCTTGTAAGTTGTAACTGATATGCCCAAAGCAATAGCGGTGTGGTGATTTTACTTTTTTGCCAAACGATTTGTGCAATTACCTTCTTTTGCAGACACTAAAGCAACTTACACGTAGTAGGACACCCCATCTTATGTTTACAGTATGCGATTGACCCAGTATTCCTCAACGTTTTTTTGGCCCATTGACCATCTCTTTAAATAAAATATCCGATGGGCCACTTTGTTACGCTGACACTTTGTGAGCAATAGTCAAAACTGTATTGCGTACAGGTCAGTGAACGCAAAGGCATGTCCAATCAAGGATTTATGGAACTCTCTGTGGACCACGTTGAGAATCACTGGATTTAACCGAACCAAAATAGATTATCCTCAGCACAAATGAAAAGCAGAATCATATAATCACGTGAATGAACGCTTTTAAATACTTACAGTAATTACTTCATAACCTTGTTATGGTATCAATTGAGATGCTCCTTTTTCCGCATTTTATAACAAAAGAATAATAGATAAAACATGATGAGCCAGCAAATTGTTCTTTTGTTAATCATACATTTTTTCGATTTATTTCATTTATAGGGTGATCCAAAAAGATGTATCCATTTTATTATCGCTATCATTTCAAATCAAATTAACCCAGGCTTCTGTTTCCAGGCAAATCATAATTAGAGCTCCAAAATTTTTTTACCAGCTTCAATGAACCAAGCAGCAAGATATTCTGTGAAAGAGGATCAAGATTGTAGAGGCTTATTTGGCGACGATGCAGTATTTGGCGACAATGCATGAATGAGAGATCAATTTTCAGCTGACCTAAAGTTGATGATGTTGAAGATTTTAATGAAGAGCTCATAGATTTCCGTGCTATTAACGGAGCCAAGATGAAATTCTCTTCACTTTCGCTATCGTGCTTCTGGGATTCTCAGCTGCAAACTTACAGTACTGTGGCTGTGATTACATTGAAAGAAGTCCTTTCTTGATATGAGTCTGGTTTTTCAAGATGGGTAAAAATCATATCAAAATATCGAAACAGAATTGATGTCAGACCAGACATTCGACTATCTTTGTCCAAAGTCAAGCCTAGAATATCAGTGCTTGTAGGAGAATGTTGCCAAGGCCAAAAAACTCACCGAACTTCAGATGTTCAGGAAACAAGTGTGCAAATGTTAAAATGAATAAAAAACTTGTGCATTTTGTTCATACGTAGCCCATCTGTTGCTTTATTCGTTGTTTATAGTATTCGTCTTGGGGGTCCGCAAAAACTGAATGAATGACTTAGGGGTCCGCGAGATGAAAAAGTTTGAGAAACGCTGATCTGGGAAATATCTAAGGCGGTAAGAAGTTTTAAAAGTTAGCAATTTTGTGACCTGAATTTCGACAATCATGTCCATGGAGATGATCAGTTTATAGGTCCAATAAAACACATGTAGCAGTAAAGCCAGTAATGAAATGTTCACAATCCTTACGAATATACTCAACGATGTTGCACAGTTGCAATTAGAATGTTGCAAAAGTAGTCAGCATTTATTTAAATACCCACAAATAAAAATAATCATAACCAAATCCATTTCAGAATGAAGTTTGTCAAACCATCAAAGCTCAAAAAATTTCCTAAACATCACATGAGACCTGTTGTTGTAACAACATACTGTGAGTTCCATTGCTGTTTTTTTCAAAAAGAATGTGCAGTAGCATACTACATGTACTGTGAATGTGAGGTCGCAAACCTGACTCTCTGAAAGCATTGTGACGTACCCGCGAGTCAAACCACATGCTACGTTGATTGCTGAAGACAGAAGCTCCACCTTAAAAACGTCGCTAAGGTTCGTAACTGATCGCTTTGCAAGCCTTGGTGATCTTGATAAGATTTCGCAATTGGGTACGAGCCGCTGGCATTCGACATTTTGTAAATCGTAAATATTACCGCCCGCTGATATTTGACATTTCGTAATTATTACGTGACATCCCGACCTCAATTTGGCGCCCCAAAAATGCTGCCCCCTAGGGCAGATGTCCTCCCTTGCTCCCCTAGTTACGCCACTGTGTAAGACTGGCGTATGAAAAAAATTAATGTATTCCTTTCAATACAAAATGGTGTTTTATCAAAAATGTATAAATCTTCTGGACAACCCTGCGCAATTAATATGAATTGCATTCATGATCGGTTGCCGCCTGTCACACCCACTCAGCAATTCCGGTTTAGACTCAAATATGTACTGTAAACATCGTCGTTTACTTTGGACAAACCACTCAAAAGTTTCGGCAAATTTCATCAGATTCGTAGAGTTAGTCAATCCTGAATATGCTGAGTTCAATTATTAACATGCAAATTCTGCTGATCCAAAAAGATGTGCACCCATGAAAATTTCAATTGTGACTTTGAATAAAAAGCTATTTATTTCAAATTACAACCACACATTATTCAGTTTATGGAAGACCATTCACCAGAGTTTCAACTATTTCTGTCGATTTTTAGTCAATTTATGGCTTTCCCAAGATGTGTTCCAAATGTCCA
>Ga0210059_1001774_pt1 | contig 33016 bp, 23 predicted proteins | sample Ectturendosymbi2_FD_188042 | JGI IMG/M metagenome (GOLD analysis project Ga0210059, IMG submission 188042) | Ecteinascidia turbinata endosymbiont from Florida, USA - Sample 2 (SPAdes) (version 2) | ecosystem: Host-associated > Tunicates > Ascidians > Unclassified | place: Key West, Florida... | reverse complement strand
CCCCTCCCTGCAATCATCTCCGCCAATGGACTTACTGTGTTTCATCAGGTGATGAAGGATCTGGTGACGTCAAATATCACTTGGGGACGTCCCATCAGCGAATCAATCACGTCACCAGCAAACAAATCAACCTCTCCCTTGTCGCAAACCCCTCGCATTTGGAAGGTATGTGATGTGCGCATTTTTGATGGTGTTGCGATCGGAAAATCCGAGCGGCAAGTGCGGTGGGTTTCACACTGCGGCAGACAATAATAGAGATCACACGCCGCGATCACTCCATTGTTACTTTTTGCGCCATATACATATACGTGCTATTCTTAGCAAACTTCCCGTTCGTGGCGAATCGCGCATGAGACGCCGCGAGAGTCCCACAGCAGTATCAGTTCCTCTTTGTGTTGGATGTCTCGCAATTAAAGTAAGGGATAACGTTACTGGTATTTCAAGAATTATCCGTATCTGCCGAAGCTCACTCAACGGATGCTTTAGGTCTGTTTTGCTTCAATACACGAAGATTGATTGAATCTCTAGAGCTCGGCCGTTAGCAGGGTAATGGTGCGAGGTTGATGTTGCACCGTTATGCATTCCACACAAACAGCTGCGAGTGGTTCGCACAAGCTTGCGGCAGATGGCTCCACTTTCCTTCAGTCTGATTCACCTCCAGTTCCATAGTTCCAGCCGCGCCGCCACTATGAAGGTTGTTGTTGTTACGACGTCATCAAAAGCTGGGCTGTTTTGCTGGATCAGTCTATTCTTGTTCTGGAGCCGGATCCACCTCTACCTTCGCTGCGGAATAAAATCGTCTTTTATTTTACAACATGACCAGCGATTATTTTGCTAAAAAGCACAGAGTGCGAGATGTGGTCTTCAATGCGACGTAACTAACGAGACCAACTGGATGTTCACGTTTCCGATGTTGATTTCTCCGAGTCGAACGTTCTGGAAGTTTCTTCTCTGCCCCTGCGCTTCTCTCCTGCGTCGTACAGTGAACATATCTGTTCGATGAGCGCATACAGGAATGTTAATAAAAAATGCTGCCTTGTGTGACACGCGAAACCTACGAGGCGATTATCATGCGCTAGGCTTTAATCAACAAAAATCGAAGCTATCGTCTGCAGAAACACAGAACAGTTAAGTACGGTGACGCCGGCAACAACACTTCACCGTAATCACCGAGAACGGCGCGTTCAAGCTTCGCAGTGATATACACTCGCCAACTACCCCGAGCTGCCGTGGCAGCAATCAGCGTTTCACGATTGAGAAATCACGAGAGGCAACAAGACACAAATCTCTACACCTTGCAATGAGAATTTATCCAGTTGCTTTCTCTGCACGTCAAACATTCCAGGCCGGTCATGGGTATGGTGCAGATTACTTTCATCAACATGGCTTCATCCGTTGATTTGGAAGCATATCATGAACAACCTATCATGTCTTGTACTGCTTGTTCATACAAGCGGCCATAAATATCTTCCTGCATCAGCAAAGTCTTTTGCACGTGGAAGTAATTAGCCACCACGAATGTGACGCAGCCGTCGAATCAATCGGCAAATTTTTAAAAATAGGAAATCGATTTCACGTAACTCCACGCATCCGCAGTCCTGAAATCTGCAAGCAAAGCTCACGGGTGAAAAGTTGAAAGGCTGAAGCAAGTAAACTCAAGACGAAAATAAATAAGTCAAAATACCAGCTGTTGGCAAAAAAAACTTGAAAATAAGCCGTCTTTTATGTAATTGCTTTCAGTAAAACTGGAAGGGTACCTGCCGCCAAATATCAGCAACGCGAAACCACAGCTGCGAACAACGCGACTGTGACGTAACACAAGGCGGGAAATAAGATGCGTAATCAGGAAGCGTGTCATGAGGTCATAAGATTGGCAGACGGAAGTTCCTCAAGAGAGCGCTTAAACGTTAAGTGTTGAAAAGGGGGCACAAAAATCGACAGGTAAGCATGTGTGATAAAAATGGACATAAACAATTGGGCAAAGCAGGATGGCAAAACTATGCAATCAACAGTATGCTGGCCAAATAGCAAAAATATCTTCCAAGAAATGTCAACGCGCCGAGGTGCAGGGAACCTGTTTTTTTTCCTGAGACATTTCGGTCATTTGTACCGTAGTAATATTAAAACTCGCCGTAACACTATTCTTTACTCTCTACTTCTGACCGAATTAATTTTTGCGGTTATTTAAAAAAAATATCAGTCTATGACCAAAAAAACTAGCTTGGAACAGAACATATAAGAATGATGACAGCGACCTAATGACATTTCTACACTGTTTCATGGCATCCCCAATAAGTCAGCTGCTGATGACTCTCACTCTGTCACATTTGCAGAACAAACCCAGTTTTGAGTCTCTAGATGCATGTGAAAATAATTCCTTTAACAAATTAAACACGCAAATTTACATTCAACGCAGGATCTTTACTCGTGTGAAATATCTTGTCTCCCCCTTCCCCTCTTTTTTATGAATATTCGATGTTCATTTACATTTTTCTGAATTCCTTTTTGCCCAATGTTTGATCCCCTTTCTTACCACACATCCAGTTATCTATTTGCCGTACCGACTTTTATGCTTTCCCAACGTTTCCATTCAAACGCCCTCTCTGAAGTACGTCTGTCAACCTTCGACGTCATGGCGTTCCTGCTTCCGCATCCCACCACCCGCATTGTGTTGAGTCACTGCCACGTTGCTGGTAGCTGTGGTTTTGTTGAGTTCTGTAATTAGCTTCAGATATCTTTTCAATTTCAGTGAAAACTAGTTTATCACAATGGCCGATATTCCGGTTTTGACTCTGCGAGGCTTGTGCTTTGATTTATTCAGTTTAGTCTGTGGAGTTTGTTTGCTCTGTCTGTCCTTGCTTTATCCGTTCAGCATTCCACCCGGAATCATTTGCTTGCAAATATCAGGACTGCGGATAGGTAGAGTTACGCGAAATCGATTTCATATTTTTGCTGATTGATTCAACATCGTAACCCATGCGGTTGCTAATTGTTTAAACACAGGTGTGTGCAAGCCCGAATCTGCATTTTTTCACTGAGACATTTCGGTCATTTATTCCATAATAGCATTAAAACTCGCCGTAGCAGTATTATTCACTAGTCCATATTTTCGGACATTCTGACCGAATTGACTTAAATTTTTCGGTCATTTGAAAAAAAAGTCGGTGTATGATCGAAAAAAATTCGGTGTATGATCGAAAAAAATTCGGTGTTTGATCGAAAAAAAAAGCCATCAACGCCAAGTCATGAAAGCCGAGACAGGTCGGTTGATTCTTCGAGAACTTGCAGCAAACTTGCTTGCATTTGCACCACAGTTATTGTAACGTCACAAATCCTGCTTGGTTTGTATGAGGCACGTGGCAGGCAGGGTTGAAGCGAGGGTTACTTTCACGGCCGACTTTCTCGACGCGCGACTGAGCCCATCAACATGCCCTGTCTAGAGAAAAAGCTGTCAACCGATGTTGTTATTTCCGGTAGACGGAATGAACACTTGTTGTCACTTCCTTGTAGTCAACAAAGAAAACTGGTTGTCTGTGTTTTGGAGGCAGTAGCAGCGCGAAGAATTGCAAGCCCTATTTGAAGTTCGGAGTTGGCGTTTGAATTGCTCTGCAAATTATTTTGTATTTCAACAATGGATTGCTTGCTTTTCAAACTTCACGTTTTTTGTTTAAATATTTTTTAAATATTACTGACGTGTAAGGTTCTTATCCGGAATCGAGTTTTGTCGCAAAGTCTCGAACACTTGAGTTATTAAAAACCACACACCTAAACTTCGCATTTCTTCAACGCAAGCGTTTCCAGCAATTGATCTCATGCACTGGTGCGGGTGTGCACGTTTACTGCAGCTCACCTGGACACTCAGCGCAAGTTCCATTGCTGGGCAACATTCCACTGATACGTTTTGCGTCAGTCAATTTTGTTTCAAGTTTTTAACATTTTTGATCGGATCTGTGATGTTGAGGTAAGTGGCTTGCGCAGAAACGCTTGGGTAGTTCTCGAAGATCCTTGCGGAAAAGCAATTATTCCAATCAGTGGCAATGTCCATCACATAATGAGGCGGTGTGTAACGCGTAGGCTTCAGCGACGCAATCATCACCCACGCTTTAAGCGGAACCAGTTGCGTCACGTACAAAGTAGCATCTTTTAAATAAACTTAAGCTATCACCGACGACACAACCCATCCATAACTGCTTGTGATAAGTACCCGCTGCAAAGCGTGCCGGGCCGATTGGCGTTTGTGACGTCGGCGATTAGACAACATTTTTTTATGACGTGGATGGTTAGCCAAGTGTAAACCTGGCCACACCTTCTCAATCGACCAATCCGTGCTTGGTACACGCTGTTGTTTGTGATGGGCCGTGAAGCAAATACTTGAAGTGTCAAAAACGTTCATCTCCTGATGTACCTGCTTCGCGTAGACAAGAAAAGCAAATGCAAAAACAAGATTAAGCGTTTCAAGTTAATTTGAGTTTGTCATCTAAGCTACGCAAACTTTTACATTTGCCTGCGACGCCATTTCTCTGCATATGCTTTGTGCACACATGCAGGATAAATGAGCATCTTCCTTGCTGCCTGTAGCCATCTTTCAGCCATTGTGTATGCAGTGAAGTGGGCGCCTTCATTCGGCACCCTGTGCAATCGAATGTGGGCTTGCAAGTTCGACGACATTTTATCAAACCCTTCAACTGGTCGTGCTCAGCGTGACTCACTTTTTCGCCCAATCAGTGTATGATTATCTAAGTATGAGCAAAATTATTTTTTTCATGCTTGTGCTTCATATTTGGTATTTTCAGCCAAATTTTAACTTCAGACATGTTCTGTTTGTGCCCAGTTGTGAATTTTTTTAGAATGAATTTGTGAATTTTTTAGAATGAAAACCAAATTCTACAAAAAGAAACCTCGTATGTGAGGATCCAAAACGTAGCTTCGTCTGGCTTGCAGTCTGAGCTGATATCGCTCCTGAAACATTGTCATGTTTCCAGCTGTCGATCCAGTCGTTCAAGGCAAAACCAAAGCTGAACAGTTCTATCGACAGGACCACAAGGGCAAGAACGTGATGTCGATCCTGATGCACGGAGACGCCGCTTTCTCTGGTCAGGTAATTGCTCTGATGTTGCAATGCTTCTTGCCGTTGTTTGTGTCAAGATGACAAAGGCAAGTTGCAATTTCTGCGCGCTGAGATGTAACACTGAACTGATAATGGTCGCGTTGACAGCTACATGCTGACTTAGCATTGTTATTTTCCTGAATGTGTTTGTGGGAATGTAGAAGATGCTACATGAACCGGGTTGACCTCGTGCGTCACCAATGTGCAGTACGTTAAGTTCACTACAGGGCACGTTTGCGATGTTACTCCCCAACTGCTAATTTTGCGGTTTTGTCTGTTCGTTTCATCTTGCCGCTCACAGGCCGCTTCTCCAAAGCCTGAAGATTCAAGATCAGTGTCGGGTAAGCTGCGAACAGGATGAGAGTCGCGGGCCGGATTCGATTCTAGAAATTAACATCAGAAAGTATCGGGAGCTGAAGGATGGATTGTTTGTGGAAACTGATACAAATGGGTTGTAAACAAATAAATGGTGTTTATTAACATAATTCGGACTAGTTTCAATGGGCGGGATTAAAGAGCTTAACGGGTCGTGGTTTGGCCACGCCAGGTCGTTGTCCCCTCAGACGCCTCATCCCAGGGGGACTTCCTCTTGTGTGTTGCTTTCCTGCAAGCTCCACTCAGCGCGCATCCACCAGAGCTCCCTGTCTGCCTCAACGCACATGTGTTAGCATCGACTCATGCCGCACGTGTACCCATGCAATAACTGCAGAAGGGTTGCAGTGTTCCGGACCTTTTGCACTTCTTAACCAGGAGCGCGGAATCGCTTCCTTGGCGCTGTGGGGGGGGTAGTGGCTTAGTAGGTTTGACTTATGATGGAGACTGGTCTCTGAAAAATTGTGAAATGAAAAAAAAGTTTGTTTTTCTGTCAACCATGATGTAAGACAGCATCGCAAGTCATAGGCGTGTCTGGTATGAGAAAAAATTTTCGCGTGACACCAACATCCCGTTGACAGGAATGATGTTGATGGTGGACCAGCCGCGGTAGGCAACCGTTCAGGGTCTCTTGCATAGCTAAGCTCCCAATCTGAATATTGCCCTTTGCTTTCTTCACCAACACGATCTTACAGCAAACACATTTCCACCAGAACTGAAGAAAACATCGGGGAAATGTGTGAAGGTTGTAAACATGATTCTGACTTTGCAGTCAACGTCTTCGGTTGTTTCAATCGTTTGATCAGAAATGGGCAAACGCTGTATTTTTTGTAGTGTGCCTAAGTAAGACGATTGTCGCGTGATTCTATCTCCTCTGTTTGAATTGCGGACATACAGGGTCAGCAGTGTTTCCGTGTACAGGAACAGCTCTTGGCAGCATATTTTAATAATCCCGAGTACGTTCAAACGTTTGTCTGTTTGGCTTGCACCTTCCCGGGACTCAAGCTCTCCACAGGGGGTCGGCACTTTCATTGCAAGTGAGAAGCTGATTTCACTCAAAGAAGAACTTATTTTGTGGTTGAGGCGATTAGCGAAAAGGAGCTTTGTAAATTCCTCCCCTCTTGTAGGAGACAGTCTGGACAATGTTTCCCTCCATCCAGACTTTGTTCCAACAGTAGCTGAGAATTTGCCGTTTCTCTGATGCTTCATCTCAGGCGGAGACCTGTGAAAACAGGACACGTCATCGCTGGGTCAGATTTCGGGAGATGTTGATGCTGGAAGCTGCGTCGCAAACATCTCATCGATCTGAGGAACAGTTGTAGAATCCAACTGGAGTTTACCGATGGTCGTGTGAAGCACTTCTGCGCTTCTCAATTAAAACGCATTCGGCAGAGAAAGCTCTCCGTTTTGCTGGTGTTTTTCAGGGTACTTAATAGCGAAGAGATAGGTTTGGTCTATTTCGTGTCAAGACCAAAGGATAAACCGACTGGGTCATCACCATGGTGTGTGAATAGCACTCGGCGTTAAGTCTCTAAGATTTGATGCCAACGTTGACATAACGCAACAGCAAAAAGCCGCGAGCTTGTTGCTCTCAACCAATATCGCGCAACTTGCTGTAGTTGCATTGTATTCTTTGCTAATGTGAAAGCGATCTGAGCTTTTGCAACGCGTTATTCCGTTGTCAGTTATGTGAATAAAAATTGAAGAAACACGATAGTTTTGTTTTAAACAAGGAGTCCATTTTTCTTTCATGAATTGTGGAAAGGAAGCTCGTGCTTATTGGCGAATGAAAACTTGTGTGAACGAAGAAAAAGGATATGAATCGCTGTTATGCGTGCTTATCAATTCTTTTTTTGCCTTCAGCATTGCTACCTTAAACGCAATTGGATCGTTGGTGACGTGTTAATATTATCTGAAAACTTGACTGTTATCAAAGGTGTTACAAAAGTAGAAGTTGCGATGTATATTTTTCCCGCATGACGTTTATAAATGTTTGCACTGTCGTAACGACGCGTCACAGCATCCAACCTCCACAGCGTTGACTGTATTCGCAGGGAGTGGTTTACGAAACTTTCCATTTGAGCGATCTCCCCGCGTACACAACCAACGGTACCATCCACATTGTCGTCAACAATCAAATCGGCTTCACAACTGACCCTCGGCACTCCAGGTACGTTGTCAGTGTCAACAGTGAGCATGTCAGTGCGTGAAGTAACTGACCTGATTGCTTGCTGCTTGTATATAAGGTGTTTTCGCCCATGAATCAAGTTCGTGAACCGTAAACGTCTTCGATGACTCTTGTGTGTGTTTTTTAAACATTTTTGGGGGAAGGACGAGTTTCTTTGTTCACTGAAAAAGACGGAAGTACTAAGCACATGGTTTGTTTTTTCATTGCTGTGAAGCATTTTTTAAATTTTTTCGCTATCGTAATCCTGACGTCACTACGCGACAGATCGTCACCGTACTGCACTGACGTCGCCATGGTCGTGCGTGCCCCCATCTTCCACGTCAATGCCGATGACGTCGAAGCTGTGATCCACGTTTGCAAGGTAAACACTTCAGTTTGATGCAGGCGTTTTGCGGACAGCATCTTTTTAAAAAATTAACGAAGCAAAGCGTTTAAAAAATGCCAACTGTTTTGCATGATTCGCAAGAATGTCACGTGACATTCGTTGCGTCTGGCGCTTATTGCGTTTTTACGGTTAGACAAATGTTTGCAGAGGAATGGTTGAAACAGTTGTCACGGTATGTTTCGCGCACTGCACCTACCCAACACCACAGGAGAGAAACGAGCAGGTTGCAAAACGCTTCGCGCGCTATTTTTGTGCTTAGTCTCAAAGGTATGCTCCGTAGCTGCGTTTGTTTAACAATCCAGCAGATAAGGACACATCAAGCTTCACATCGTGTGTTGTGTTGACTCCTTTGTACTTTATTACTCTGCTGTCATCTGTGAACACTGTTGGTGACTTCACAATGAACTCCACATCTGCACGAATCGTATTTTGAGCTTTTCGTTAGCGATTACTTTGTTACGTATGTTGGTTATTGCAGTTTTGAAAAACAAAATGATATCTTTATATTGGGGGGGTGTTGGTAATGCCAGTTCTATTTTCTTGACAATAGAAGTTTTACTTATATCACACTTACCCTCATGTTTAACGAGCAGAGCCTGAAGTCTACATGAGCTTAAATTTCCTTTGTTCTCTATGATACGAATGCGTGAAAAAGTCTCATAGCAGCCTGCTATGGCCTTGAATCACAAACAGACCACAGTGAGGTTCAGCCACATATACCAGTGCTTTCAGTGATACCCAGTTGTGCGTGAATTTTGAGCGGGATGGCTCCCGCGTGTCATGGCCATCAAACTTGAGATATGCTCCTTCACCTCCTCACCTCTCACATGGGAAGTCATGGTCGCGATGATTTGCCGTTGGATGCAACACTTTCTCTGCGTTGTTCTTCCACTGGCTGTTTTCACATAGGTGTGACGTGACAATGCCCGTTGTCACACAAACATGCGTCATGTGATGTAGTAATTCATATTTTGTGTGACGTGACAATGCATCTTGCAGGTTGCAGCGGAGTGGCGTAACAAGTTCGAGAAAGATGTCGTCATAGACCTCGTTTGTTACCGGCGCAATGGTCACAATGAGGTAGGCGAGTCGTCGTCCGCCATATTTCGTGATAAGCTACAGCCAATTGAAGTTTTTCAGCACAGTATCCCTGATTTGTGTGCTGGAAAACTCGGTAACTCTTTCCGCTGTTACGTCTGTAACATTTGAACGCGTGTGTTGATTGCAGTTGTTGGCGATTGCATCACATCGCGCTACAACTCTGTTAACTTTTCTCTCCCAACTGGGAGAATTAAATAGTCTTTGGTCAAACGACTCTTTACACTTGCCGCTACATTCTTTGGCAATGTGGGGAGTGTTGCCACTCTGTTTTGAAGAAAAACCCTAGAATTTGCCTTTAAAAAACCCCAGACATACAAAACTTAAAATATACACCACTGGTACTTGCACATAAAAAATTAAGGTAATATGCATTTTTTGCATCAAATATTTAACAATTTCAAGTCTATTCTCAAACATACTGGCAATTCAGATGTGGCAGCAAATAAAATGTGTGCAGTAACATTAAAAGTTGTAAGATCTTTTCTAAAAAAACGTTTAATGTTTTCTTTTACTTTCACTTAAATGCACAAATTGAAACATGTACATGATATATTCAAGGCCTTAAAGTTTCCTTTTTCACCCTAATCATTGCATTCATTGCAATATTTGATTGCTTACCATTCAAAATTTTACATTCCCTAGCTCCTGCCTGCATATTAGCGATAGGTTAGACTGCTGACCTATGCCTAGTTCTGCATCCGTAAAACATTAGATTTCAAACAATTTGGTTAAGCCTAGCCGTACTCAACTGTACTGGCTACTGACTCTGCACATCACGCCTTTGAAACTACTGTATACTTGAATGGAAAATGCAGTAATACAACATACATTTCTAAAAAGATTTTCATTAAAAACCTCACAAACCCAAATAAAACAGAAAAACCCCAGATCTAGGGAAAAAACAGCAATGGCAACGCTGAATGTGGGTTAATTCTTCCCAACACGTCCACGTTTTCAACATACTTTGCGCTGATAAGTTTATTAAAAAGAGGTGGCCGCGCAACCACGTAGTCGCGTATGATTGGTTGTCGCGTGACTGATGCAGCTGTCCTCGTAGCTGATGACGTACGATTGACCGCAAAGAGTTTACTGCAGCGATGAAGACAAAATTTAACGGATAATTACTGTTTTAGCTTTAACTTATCAGGTAAATCATTTTAAACTAGCGATTAGCTCAGGGTGGGAAGTTTGTCCGTTCGTGGTGGGACTTTTTAAGTAAGTACAGTGCATCTCGAGTGCGCAGTGTACAAAAGTTACATTTCAAGGACTCTTTGCTACGTTGCGGCAATTGTCACAGTCAATGTTTTTATAAGGTATTTTGGGAGACCGAAACGGTTTCTCAAATTTTAACAACGGTCACTCAAAACAGTAGAAGCTCACTTTATTACCACCACCAAAATACACTAAAACCTCACTTTATGACCGTAACGGTATTCAGATGAAAGAGTTGCGGTCTCAAAATGTCTTTGCGGTCAGAAAGTTCAAGCCTTGAAAAAACCCGGTTACAGTCCAAGTGTGTGACGTTAAATGTGTGCATGTATGCAAATGTGTGCATGTATGCAAATGTGTGTTTGGAACAAAGGCGCGCTCAAGCAGAACGCCCAAGGCAGGGTTCATATCAGTTCAAACGCACGTTCATTTGCAGATGGACGAACCAATGTTCACTCAACCTCTAATGTACCAAAAGATTCGAAAACATCCGAACATTTTCAAGATATACACAGAAAAGCTCAAGAACGAAGGTCTTGTCAAAGAAGATGTTGTCAAGGTTAGTACATGAAGTTGGTCAGGTACAAACCGTCATCATAAATACCGCCGGTGGAAAGCCTCGTCGTGTAGTGACGTCATGGCGAATCGATGAGAAACGTTTTGATTTTCGAAGAACCCCTGACTTAAATTTGTACAATCTCATTTGCATGACATTCAACTGTAGACTATCCACACGAAGTTATATAACAAGGTACCCGTTCAAGACAAGAGAGAGTGGCTGACTCATCTGACTTATATAACCTGACTCTGATTCAGCGCGAATTGAACTCCACCTCCCACTCCCGTCCATTTCGATAACATTAAGCTACTCGCCCCACTTAACCTCCCAACTTCCGTAATTCGGAGGCGACTTTCCACTTAACCTTTAATTGTTTTGAAATTGACATCCTACCTGAACATAATGAGACAGCCAGGAACGCAAACACTCTGCACGCTTCTTAATGTGCACAACATGTTCGGTCTCATCGCAGCTGTAAAGTTGAAAATAACCCGGATCTCTGTCGCTAAAGCAACCTGACGTCACTGCAATCCAAACAAAACAACCTGCGTCATGATGCAAGTGTTGCTGGACTATCTTGTGCTGCCGTGGGCGGGAAGTTTGTTTTGAATCGAGATTCGATGAACGACGCAACGCAGTGAATGACGTCATCGCTCATGCAAGAACTGGTTGGACAAAGTTTTGTCGAATCGCATCAATTTACAAGTTCAGACTGTATCATCCCTGCAATTCTATTGTTGGCAAAAATTATGAGAACGATCTTTGTAATCCTATACTTTAACCGAAAGAGTTAATCGTAAACAGAAACCTCACATGTTTCTTGTGTAAAAGAAAAAGCATTTTTTCGAGAAGTACAAATCGATCCTCTCATCGCCCCGAACTATGAATCGATGAACTCATCAGTTCAACGATCAACACTTTAAGTCTGGGCAAGTCAATGAGAATGAATGTTTTGTGGTTTCAGACAAAAGTGAGCGAATATGAAAAGATCTGTGAGGACGCTCTGGAAGCTTCGAAGAAGATCAGCCGGCTCGGGTTCCGTGACTGGCTGGACTCCCCGTGGAAAGGGTTCTTCCAGGATCAGATAGGAACCGTGGACCTGACAGTTGCCCAGACAGGTGTGGACGAAAACACCCTCAACCATATCGGGAATGTAAGCGATGTTTTGTTTTGGATCAAAAGTTTATGTTGAAATTGTGCACTAGCACTAGTCCAGGTTTCAAATCCTGTTTTATCCCCGATCCGGAGGAAGCCGGGTTAACCCTAATGAATTTTCAATTAATTTCAGTCCTTCTTTCCACTTTAATATATTCGAACGTCCTCTTGACTCTGGGGCAAATTTTCTTAATTTCCTCTTCCACCTGTCTTCATTCTTTCTGTTAATTAATGAAAAGCAATTTATCTCAAGTCAGCGTGTTTTTGCTTTTTTAATGACTGACATGGAAATCTGCAGAAGGAAACTGAATGCTTCTGTGTAGTTTCACATCTGGAGCTTTAAGACTTTTAGAGTTTCTTGCCTCGCACCGTGTGTTGTTGTGTTGTGGTTTTGCTTCGTTGTCGGCAAAGCTTTCAACTTGTTTGTGTTTTTTCGACCCCTGGTGTTAAGAAAAGATCAAAACAAATTAAAGGACCGGGTGTCGATAAAGTGGCAGCGGGAGTTGCGCTCTTTCAGTTGGATCCTCTTTACTTATTGCGGGTTTTATTTAGTTCTGTTTTATACTTCATGCACTTCGCAGAGCTGATAATGCCTGCCTAACATGCTTTGTCGCATCACAATCAAAGGAAATCATTGAAAGTTTATCTTAGGGAATATTTTGAACACAAAAACGTTTGTCTCGTCGGGGTATAGAAATGGTCAGGGGGCATGGAAAACCATATTTTGGCATAAGCCCATCTTCTGCAGTGGGATGTACGGATCAGTTTTTACTCACATTACGGTGTTTAGTCATTCGCTGATGCTTTACTAACTATACCCGACAGTGTCATATCCTGAGTTATTTTTGTCTGGTGAGCACACAGCCGTGTTGTCGCGAGCACTGCTGTGTTGTGCATCATTTTCGCATGTGTTGCCGCTGAACACTGGAACAAGCGTTGTGTCAGACTTTATTGAAACAATAGCTTGGTCCACAGACATCCTTCACAGTGGGCGGAAGGGAGTAAGTTACCCTGCGACTTTGAGGCCACATCAGCTTTACACGATGATAACCCAACAATCATTAAAATATTTCAACCAATATTCCTTTGCAGATAGAAACATATCTGCGGAGTTGAACAGCAATTATTTATCGCTTGATCAATTTTGAATCATCACAGATATTCTCGCAACACAATGACGTCAAAATCCATCCGGGCCTTCGTCGCGTCCTCAATGGCCGCAATGAAATGGTTAAGGCCAGAACGGTCGACTGGGCTCTGGGTGAGGCCATGGCCTTCGGCTCCCTCTTGATGGAAGGCAATCATGTTCGATTGAGCGGCCAGGACGTGGAACGTGGAACCTTCAGGTAGGAATCATTAAATTGCTTTGTTTTCACTTTTGTTGTTGTTGCAAAGAAACCTTTGTCTGCCCGTTCTTCCTGGTGCGCTGGCCAACTTGTCTGTCACTAAAATTAATTTTCTGTCATTTTTCAAAACGCAAATTTAACTTGGGGCAACGTCATTTTGATTCCTATTTGTTGAAACGAAAGTGCAAGGATTTCCGCGTTTATTGTTTTTACTTTATCCGCTGCCCTTCGATGTCAAACGAGAAGCCCAGGGATAACAACAGTAAATTACCAAATCACCTTAACATTAATATTCCAACCGATTGACAAATGTCTTCTTTCGAACACAGCCACCGACACCACGTGCTTCACGACCAGAGCGTGGACAAGATGGTTTATGTCCCTTTGAATGACTTGTCTCCTGACCAGGCCCACTACACGGTCTGCAACAGCTCACTGTCCGAATATGGAGTCCTTGGTGAGTTATTTCTCGATCCAGACATTTAAGAGATGAAAGTGTTTCAATGGAAATGAAGCGAACTGCGACCACAGGTGTTGAAGTCATGTTTTGTCATCTGTTCGCTGTTTTGTTTGGAACTGGCATGTTTGCGATAAGAACGGTGAAAGTCTACGAAAAAGTTTATAAAGTGTTACATGTTTTATGCAACGCTCATCTGTTGGAACTAGTTCTTGGTTGGTCGTAGCTGTCTGCTTCACTGTTGGGTCGTTTTATGCACAGCTGAAAACCACAGTTGCCACAAACGGAAACACAAATATTTGTATCTGTATTTGGTCAAAAACCGCGCATCACCAAACATGCAAGCTGCACTGGTTTCAAACTTATGTCGTCATGTTCCGCGCGAATGCATCCATGCACGCATGAACACAGTTTGATGTTCGCACAACCAATGCTTCCTGTGCAGGTTTTGAGCTCGGGTATTCAATGACCAATCCTCACGCGTTGATTTGTTGGGAAGCTCAGTTCGGCGATTTCAACAACACGGCTCAGTGTATTATCGATCAGTTCATTTCAAGTGGACAGGCAAAGTGGATGCGCATGAGTGGGCTCGTGTTGTTGCTGCCTCATGGCTATGAAGGAATGGTGAGGAAGTGTGTGATTGGATTAGTGGGAAATAAACTGTTCCTTTTGTTAAAAAGCTTTTCCCGTTTTCGGTGAATTTCGGACGTGATTTTCGGGGCATTTCGGACGTGGTCGTTCTGTTCGTTTGGTCAAAAAACAAACGGCCGCAACTTTGATAAAGAGTTAAAAGCATTTTGAAATTTTATTTTAAACGAAAAATCACTCAGTTTTTTTTATGTGGTGCTGTTACACGTTAAAGATGTGTTTGGTCCTGTGTCCATCCTTCTTCATGGGATCAGGATCATGTTTGGTTTAAATTCGAGAACTGCGCCAGATGCTTTAGTGCTTCCGAATTCCATCACAGCATACCGTATTTATTGTGTTTCTGACGTAAAAATGCTCGTTCACTTAAGCATTGTTGAAAAGCTTGGGATCGTTAAGTTCATCTGTTCCACCCAGTGACGTAATAATATTTGTTTTCCATGTAATTGTATCAGAACATCAAGAGGTATTGTACAGCACTCCATAGTTTTGTAATATTTGTTGCAAACCTGAAAATAACTGCGGAAATTTGAGAAGAACTGTCGATCGAGTCTGTCTTCCCACACTACAGGGCCCTGAGCATTCGTCAGCGCGCCCGGAACGCTTTCTTCAAATGCAGAACGACGACCCCGACCACTTCCCCAACATGGCGTCACGTGACTTTGTCGTCCGCCAATTACAAGACGCGAACTGGATCATCGCGAACTGCACCACGCCCGCCAACCTCTTCCACATCCTGCGACGACAGTGTGCTTTGCCCTTCAGAAAACCGGTAATTAAGTGTTCGACCTGTAATTAGAGATTGCTGTCGGGAGATGAGGTTGTTATCAATCATTTCGTTCTTTGCTGTGGACAATGAAGGTGGTTTGACAAATTACCGTACTTCCTTCCCCGACAGCGGCAATTGTCTGTGTCCTTAACAACAACCCCCCAACACAGCGGGCATCTGCAAGACAGATTGCGTGACGTCAGAAGCTGTGACAACTTCCAGCCGTCCGCGTTCATTCTTTGCGTTTTTGATTAATGTCAGTGTTTCCCGATAGTTAAATGTTGCTCCCCAGTATTTCGCGTTTGAAAAGCATTGGTCAGGTTTGTGTGGAATGCCTCGCTTTGTTGCTCAGCATACAGTAGGTGTTGGAGCAAACAAATCTTCGGGGGGTGCGAAGGATTTTTGCCAAACTTGTCCGAAAAGTTGTGCAACTTTTGCCGACAAATTTTCGTCCACAAACATCATAAAGACCTTTTTTGGTGTGACCTCAAAAAAAAGACTTTACGTTTGTTTTTCTGCAAACGTTGAGCGTCATTTTTTGAAGTCAAACAACGTTGGGCGCCATTTTTGGCAGGGTTTTCAGGGATTTTGCCCAAATTTTCAGAGATTTTTCTCGCATTTTCGACAAATCAAAACTTTTGTGGTTGCAACTGAACCCCCGCCTCCAACACCACAGTTCCTCACAGGCTTGTATCGCACGTTTTTTTGTCAAAAGCTTCTGGCGATGAAAGTATTATTTTATGTTCGACCCTGTTCCTGTCCGGGCTCCCCCCACCCCCGTATCCTGCTTGATCCTCAGCGTATATTTGATATGTAGAATATTAATCTGCGCATGCGCACATGGCGTGAAGTCAAAAATTTCGCTTGACATATGGCACGAAGCCAGACAGGCGTGTGTTTAGGTTCCACACCTACACTGAACACGTCAAGCACATTATGAATCGCTTCGTCGATTGTTTATCGTTCGAGCTCGCTTGCGATGAGATGCGAAGGCACACCCGGTCCGGGTTTGATTTCGTTGCTTTATTTTGGGGGTGGATGCAGGAAATTTACGTATTTTGCCTTTGACTCTGCAACAGTTCGCGGGCGTCGGGAGGGGTAGCAACGTTACTCCCCTTCTCGAAGCAGAACGATTTTTTGTCGATACCCCCCCCCATGCACCCCCACGTGCGTCCGACTTGCGCTTCCAATGTTAAGCGTTTGTGAAATTGACGCCTGAGATTTTCTTCTGTAGTCTGAGATCAGACATCGTATCCCGCTCCCACAACCAGACCAATAAAATGAATTAGAAAAGCGAACGCGACGTCAGTCAATCGCCCACAAGCTGTTGCTGATTTGTTCTACCATTGCTTTCCGCAACCAACATCTATTAACGTTTGCTTCTTGCAGTTGATTATTTTCACCCCCAAGTCTCTCCTGCGCCACCCACTGGCTCGTTCGTCCTTCGATGAGATGACTCCGGGCAGCCAGTTCCGACGGGTAATCCCCGACGATGGGCCTGCGTCACAAAGCCCGGAGAAAGTGCGTCGTTTGATCTTTTGCACCGGGAAGGTTTATTATGACGTGCTCAAAGAGCGAGAAGCGCGCGGTCTCACAAGTGACGTGGCTATCACGCGCATCGAACAGGTAAGTTTGTTTTATAATTGGGTACCTAACGTTGTCATGGTATCGTGTTGTCATGGTTTCCCCAAATCCTGAGCACGGCAGCGGCGGTAGCTTGTTTTTTACCTCCTCATATCCTGGCAGCCGCACCTTGCAGTGACCCACCTGCTTTCTTCGCCAGTAGCGACATTGTTTCCGGATAATCGTGTGTTTGGGGTTATTCGCGTTTTGATGCAGTAAATGGGGTTTGAAGTAGCTGAGGTAGGGTTCGGTCGTAGCTCGAGAAAAAAATTAACTTCGCTCAATGACACTGTCAACAAGCTTCGGGCTGATGCTGAACACAGTCTGTTGTCGGGCCAGGGTTAGCGGGGGTGAAACTACCCCGCGAAAACACTTGATAGGTGGATACAGGGTTGCCGTCCAAGAAAATCAAATCTCAAACGAACAACGAATACGTCATCGACCTTCCGCTGTTGTCATGCATCGCTTGTCACCACCAGATCGCGCCCTTTCCCTTCGATGTGGTCCACGCCGAGATGGAGAAATATCCGAACGCCAACATCCACTGGCTGCAAGAGGAACACAAAAACATGGGATTCTACGACTACTGCAAGCCACGCATCAGGACCGCCGGCAACTGGTCGAGACGTGTTCAGTGAGTTTTGGTCGTTTGTTTTGCGACATCCGGGCAGTGGCGTTGCCAGGCCAAGGTGTTGGGGAGAAAATGTTTTGACTTTAAGCGAGCAACAGTATTTGGTTTGGGACAACGCCTCTCAAAGCACAAAACGACAGGATTGTCTAGAAATTTGAGGGATTGGCTCCTTTGCCCCCCTCTGGCTACGCCTGTGAGTTTTCAGTGACGTTAATGTTTGGATGCAAGGCCGCAGTTACGTCATTGTGAAGGTTGCAGTGGGGTGATGGCGATATTCTAGCATCGTTCCAGGCCTTCGCGGATGCTATACAAAGAGTGCGACATAAAAGTAGTACAGTAACAATAAGTGAAAACGTCGTTTTGCAAATGGGAGCACTCCGCTCTGAAAGATTAGAAAGTTTACATTTAAGGCCACTGCATTTGTAGCAATGCCTGTTCAAAGAAAGACATGGCGTGCAGTTTTGATGAAATATTTCTCAATTCGCAATCACTTAAAATGGATTGGGATTTAAGTCTAATTGCTGTATTCGATTGGTTTAATTTGTTTCATGGTTTTTGCGAAAAACAGAAAATGCAACGGTATTCTGATTTTAATTTACGAACGAAGATTTGATTGCTGGGACGTTGTCTTTGTCGTGAATGCAGCGGTATGTGTGTAACAATGCGCATTGAATCGTAACAATGCGTGCATTGTGATCTTCAGCTACACGGGTCGAGCAGCAGAATCAGCTCCAGCCACTGGTTCGAAGGCAACTCATCTGAAACAACTTCAGAAATTTCTCGACGATGCTTTCCGAAAGTTGTGATCCGATCTGCCTCCAGCGCTTCGTGAAAATTGTGTTGATTATTTTCGTGTAAACTTTTTATTTTTGAGCAATTCGTCTTGTCATATTCTTTTGGTGTATGTACATGCGTTTTTAACTTGACATTACTGTGCGATAACGTCTTTGACGTCATCCCAATGCTACAGTCTGTATTGTTGTTAGGAAATACATTCGTGCCTTACTTCCAGGCACAACTGATGATGATGGGCGGATAACTGCAACAAACTGAATCTTACATGTGATGGGTTCGTTGTAAACTTGTACCACGAATTTTAATTTCCAATAAAAGCTGTCGCCGAAGCTCACGAACTTCGTGGTATTTTGCTGAGCATCGCCAAAAGCGCAGCGATGTCCAGTGCGTTCGACTTCTCTGCAAGGTTGCTTGTTACGTCATAATCGTTCTCGGTGGCACTTCTTCCAGCGAAACCCTTAGCGTCAGTGTTGCCAGATGTGCTATTTTTCCGCCAAATTTGGCTATGTTTTGATTTGGTTGGCGAGTAGAATTTGCGGGTGGCGGATTTTTTGGCTATTTTCGAAATATTTTGGCGGATTTTTGTACAAGTTTTAGACCAGTGTTTGATTCATAAAAATGTTGGAAAAATCCACTTAATGTATACTTACCAAATTTATTGTTTCTGAATGTGTAAGGTCCTTTGTACCAGTGCTGGCTGCTTCAGTCCAATGGAAATCCTGTATTTGGTGAAACTTCAGTGATCCGCTCGTCCTATGACAGGTTGCTGTAGTAGACGCGTGCTGGACTGGACTGCATTGAATCTGCCTACTCGTTGTGGAAATATTATGTTGCATACGGTGCCAAAGGCCTTGACTTGAGGTCTGGGGTTTGGTTAATGGTCCCCACACCGCAAACGCACCCCTGCTAATCTGCGGTCCCGTGACTATCTTGAGCAAGCCGTGCAACAAGCAGACCTGCCTGACTTATTAACTCTAAGCTGCCAGCACGCAGTGAGGACAAAGCAGAAGTAACACAAAACGGCAGAGAAACTGTACAACACAACACTGACTGTCTCAAAACAGCACACGGACTAAAACACTGACGTCACAAAGGGACAAAGCATCGGGGAAATCGTCAAAGTGGCGATACAGCTGTGGTGAGGATAAACTGCTTTGCTCCTCCCAATGCTGGTGATGTGCAAAGACCGTTTCTGTAATGTGCGCTGATGTATAGCTAACCACTTTTTGTGCTCTTGTGTCTGATATGGACCATGAGTCCGCAATGAAATATCATTATTATAAATATTGATAAGATTCTACCAGGGAACATGGTTAAAAGTGATCCTATTAGTTCTACCAAATTATTTTTGATGTTTTATAAGAAGCTGAATGGAAGAATCAGACACTTGTGCCCAGTTTCGGTTAGAAAGTCAAAACAAGGATGCTGTACTGTAGATTAATGCGTTGTAAACCACTATTTGTACAGATCTTTTGTGAAGTGTTCGATTTTGGATAAAGTTCTACAAGTTACTGGAATTGAGTCCTAACCTTATTGATGTCAGGTCCCCAGCTTAGTTCAAAAACATTCACATGTTTATATAGTCATTTCTGGTGCTAATGTTGTTATTGATAAAGAAGTGGCGTCAGGTTTGTAAGAATGTGAACAGATGAACGGCTGTAAAACAGCCATTATGCTTCTAATAAACATCAGCCTACTGCTGTGCCCCATTATAACATGCGGGAGCATGGTGCTTGTTAAACTTTGATTTTCAAAAAAGTTCTGACAGCAGTAATCAGTTGTTTCGTTTTTGCATTGGTAAATAGTTTTGTAAATGGCGGAGGCTGTTGATATTTGCCATAATCTTTGCTAAGGGTGTGATGATATGTGCACCATCTGAAGCCACTGCCTTTACAAATTGGTTTTGCAAAGATTGCATGGTTTCTAAATGCGCCAAACTATTTTTTACAGTATTTGGAATTGACAAACTGAACGTTGTAGTGACTTTTAATGTTTTTCGTTAGTTTTCGGTTTTGGCTATAGGTGTTTGCCAATTTTGGCTAATTTTTTTTGTGAAATTTGGCAACACTGCTTAGCGTGGTCAGTCTAGTCCAGCAACAAACAAGATCAAGCAGCGATTTTTTATGAGAAAAAAGTCTTATTTGAATGCAGCTGATTGACTGTTCAGCAACTGTGATGTAGATACTAGGATAGGATTTGGTTTGAATATGAGGTGAGTGCGGAAAAGGGCGTTGCAAGAGGTTATACTGTTTAAATAAGGGTACATACTGTAATGCATGAAGTTTTGTTGCGCTCTTTCAATGTCGCCATAGAACTATCAATAATAGCACTTACAACACATTTATGCCTGTCAATTGACAATCAGCAATGAAGCATGCACGTAGCTCCGCATTTGCGATGTACTCGTGCTTTCTTTACACTTATTAATGAAGTTAATGCTAATATGGCCCGAACATGTCGGATATCGTGAAATAAGTTCCGCGCGGGACAGAGCTGCTTCCAAAGTTCGTGTTTTCATGCGGCCGTCATTAATCGTAATATGTAGTTCGCAACGAAGAAATTGGTTGAGTAAGGTACAGATCCTTTGCACAAGGGTTCCCACACATTTTCAAAAAACATTTTCCATACTTTTCAATGAGAAAACGTTAACAACATCACTTATCTCTGTTTTTCCAAAATGTTACTCGTGGAACACAATGCAAACATTATCTACAAAATTGTCTTACGCGGCAAAGAACAAAATTTGAACTAACACATGGCTGAATTTAGAATTTCAATACTTCATGTACATTTTGGCCAAAATCAAAAGTTTTTCAAGGTCTTGAAAACCGATTTCACAATTCAATACTTTCAATACCGCGTAGGAACCCTGTTTGCAATCCATCGCAGTAACTTGGAGACAATATTTTTCCGAATATTTCGACTGGGCTGGCTTTGTTTGTTACCGAGTAACGTCACAGAATAGTGGTTTATCAGAGCTCTGTGAAGTGGCGTCCTGCTTGAGCAAAAAGTTGGAGCAGATTCAGAGTCCTCAAGAGAGAGGCGAAATAACCATGGACTGACACATTTGGGGGTCAACGAATGTTTTATGTATGTAATTACGGCGTTGCTTGCAGATGGAAGAGGGCAATTAAAACTGGTGAAAAATTTTCCCAAGTAATATGTGAACTTTTTTGAATTGTCAGTCGAAAAATTGATGAGTTAAGTGAGGTTCTTAGTGAGAGACCCAAAACTTTGTGGAGTCTGTTTGTAATGCTCGAGGAACCCTGTCAAAAAGTGCATACTTTCCAGTTTCACATCTTGCCTCTTCAGCGAAAGCTAGAAGCTGGTCCGTTTAAGTCGTGTTAAGACGATTTGTTAGCAAATTTAAGGACAGTCCTTGGCTCTCAAGGGCGTCTGGCAACCTTAAGCCAATTGATTGAGAAAGGAGTGGGTGCAACCAGGGGCGTAACGAGGTTAGATGGCGCCCGGGGCAAGAAGTTTAACGCCCCCATGTTCGAACTTGATGTTTTTCGGAAGGCAATGTACTGTATTGAAGAAAGTGCTTGTGACAATGTTGGGACTTTTCTTCGCCCCCACATTGACTCGGCACCCGGGGAATTGTCCCCCCCTCGTTCCGCCTCCGGGTGCAACTTAAAGCCCGACAAGGCAGGTACGCAGGCTATGAAGGCCACTTCCAGCTCTTCAATATACAGTATTCGTCACAAATAAAAAATGGCAGCAGCACCAACTGCAAGGTTTAGTTCTTTCCCTAGAAAATATGTTATCACATACTCCGTCTTGCACAATTGCAATTCGCGCTGAGTTTTTCACCTCGGATTCTAGAAAAGTGAAAATTCCTTTTCCGAGTCTTGGTGTTCAGGTGTTTGAACGACAGTTTTCATAACCTGGAAAAATTGCGTGGCTCTGACGGCCTGATGTTGTTACGTACAACACAGGATTGACTTGAAAACAACATTTTTCTTTATGAAACAAAAATCAACCACAACTTGCGACAAAGGCGTTTACGCGGTTGCCAAGGTAACCGATAAACGTCACCGCCTTCCATTCATGAGCGACTTCACAAACATTTTGATTCGAAACCCCAACGGGGGTCGGCAGCCCCAGTGACCGGCTCTCACAAGAACGATACGCTTCAGTTGTTCGGGCTAAAAATCGACACAGGCTTTTGGACCACGAAGTGGAATCGGATTTTTAAATTGAATCCATTAAAACTGTTCAGGATTTTTTTGTGAGTGCCGGTGACCTCGATTCCTAACCATGGGCGTCGGGTAAAGTGGTGAAATTTGATTTTTGCCACTCAAAATTAAGAAAACAACCTTTTTTGCTGAAAATTTCAAAATCCAGGGGGCCTTGACCCCCTGCCCCCCCTTCCGGCGCCCATGCCCACAATAAGACTGTTTAAGGCCGTGTTGACCGCACGCGCCTGCATTTGTAAACTGTTAATCTCTTTCCTTTGTCCTGTAGGACGGAATCGACATAAATCAACAGTTGTTTTACTTAGCGCACCGTTCTACACGATGCCTTTACCGGCTTCAAGACACTGACGAACAAGAACCAGCTCACGAACGAAGCACATTTAAAAAACTCAAGACTGCGCGCAGCTTATCGAATGCATCACCCGATGGCAAACAGCGGCGAAACTCAAAAATACTGAAAAAAATCACAAATGGGCAAAGAATCAAAAACGATGCTAAATTTAAATTCTGTTGCCTTGAAGTGGACCAACTACATCCTGTTGTGGACGCTCATGTATCGTCAAAGTGCCTAAAATCAGAGGGGAAGTAACTACCAACTACATCGGTACCTCGCCTGTTGACCTGACTTAGCTTGGCAGTCAAATGGTTTCTTGCAAAATGTTTTATTGTATCTTTGTGTATGAAAAAAGCCTTGCCAAGAACGACTCCAACGTAGTAATTCAGTTGTTGCGATTTCCACTAATGTTTTTAAGCTAGGTGTTTTAAGATACCGAAACGACCTCGAACATGTTTAATGGTTACCTGTTGGTCAAGCCTTGAAACAATCCCTGCTCACAATGCATTTGGGATATGCGGGCCGAGAAAACTGCAAATGGCCACTTTAGAACTCTTAAATTTACAGTGTGTAAAGCGTCAGACGCTAAATACCAGAATGTACAAGATGTATTGTGGTGTTGTTTCTAATTGCAGAAATGGAGTTTACACAAAAATTATATACTAGCCCTTTTACTATTGTCAAAACATCGCATTTTCAGCTGCTTCGATGAAAGAAGCAACTTGGCAAATGCTGAAACGGAAGCGGCGCGAGGTTTCTTTGTGACGAAATAACGACGTCAGCGAATAGGAGTAGGTTCGTGTTGCAACACACGAGCACACAACACAACACACCCGAGTTATTTGAACAAGAATGGTTGAATGAATAACAAAGAATATCAACACTTGAAAAAAATAAATAACAATTGACTGCAACAGAAGTGAGAGAAAAATTTCGCAGCAAAACGAAATAGCCTTTAACCCTGGCTTTTCGCGTTATTTCGCAAAATGCAATGATATCTGCAGCGACCACAAAGAACGTGTGCTGTTCACGATTGAACGTTGACCTTGCGCTGTTTTCTGAAGTGAGTGAACGAGCAACAACAGATGAAAACGCAACAAAACAAAAGCACGAGTCAACGACTCGGGTTGAAATATGCTGCGTGCAATCCATCGTCAACTGAAGCGAAAAACAAATCAACTTTCAAAAGCAATACAACAAACAAAACGTATAAGTGCGAGGCGTCGGCGAAAAGAATGGAATAACTTCGCCCCCTTCCAGGTGTCTGGCCTTGCAAATCAATTTAAAAAAAGCTTGAACACACGGCTTGGTAGCCTGTCGCCAAAGCGACATGTTACATAAACATATCCAACTGGACGCTGCAATAAGCAGGCAGCCACAACTCAGGTCAGAGCAGATTTTACGAATTAAAGTGATTCAGTCTTTTTCATTCCCACCACTGAAAGTTAACTTTTCAATGTCAAGTAATTCGCAAATCTGACTTCACTGTCCCGAACAATTTTTCCAAAACTGCTTCTTTCAACTCGAAGCATATCGATTTTCGTCCTCTATCGCAACAGGACAGCTCGTGCAAAGACCCATATGATCAATGTAGTTATGCCTATGGGCCTTCGAAGACCATGGTATTTAGCATATTCGAAGTATGCAGGCTGAGTTCGTCCATTTGGGACAAAGTTGACATCAATTCTTGAGCGATCGATTCGCCTCGCTTTGTGCAATCATCCATTTCACTTTCATCAATCTTTAAAACAGTAACATTTGCACGTTAAGCGCAGACAGCAACTGTTTAACCGTTGAACAAATGAAAAAAAGGAAAAAATTTGCGCTCATCTTACATTACGGAGTCGACGCCTTCGCCCTTTTAGTGATCCCTTTAATGTTTTTTTCGCTGCACTATGACGTAAAAATTGAACATTAACACCAAAACACTAACAGAAAACTCCAAGAGCGCCGAAGTGAGTTAAGATTTTTGTTTATAGGATAAAGATTACATCCAAAACAACCAACTTGAGGTAAATTCCTGATATCTCAAACACATACATTTTTCACAATCTATAATAGCATTGTTTTCCACGAAAACCCTCCAGAAGTATTTCTGTGCTGCACTTCATCAACTACTTTGTTGTATAAAGTGGTTAAAGTCAAAATGAGTAGTAAAACGGCCCACGTGGTTATTCTCCACAGCACCCAATAGACAACCACGTGTTTGACAAACAAAAAGCACTGTTGACACTTACAGCAATGTCATCTGCACTGCACATTGTGCAAGCAGTTAGGTGTCAAAATCAGTACCGACATCAAAACGTGGAGGATGAAAAAACAAACAAGGAATCGGTTATTTCTCTTTGTGACAAGGACCGCGTGACAGAAATAGGTTTATATAACCCAGTGTTTTTCGATGTGGGGCTTGGTAATGCTTTCATGAGGCAGCAGATTTGGTGAATCGGTATATAAGTGATCATTGGTCCTCACTTGCTAACTGAGCAGAAGAGATACACAGCAACAACGTGCAAATGAAACATTGTTGGCAGAAACATTTACACTGAATAAATATTTAATTTGTAGTAAATTAAGTGTTGCATCTCTTTTGATTAATTGCGCTCACAGACAAAATTAATGATGTTTATTTAGCTCGGGACTTTCCTTTTCATTAAAAAATTGCAACTAAGTATTTTGGCTTCAAGTGTGTTCAGGTGGTAAACCATAATGGGTCGTCCAACTCTTTCAAAAATCAAAGTGGGACAAGATAAAAAATCATTGAAAAGCACTGACATAGCCTATGTAATACAATAGATCAGTTCCACAGAAACTTGCCTGCATTCTGTTAAAATCAACTGGGTCAACATTGAGCTTCTCCAGCATCTCGCACAGCCTTATGTTTTTTCTTCCAGCAGCAGTGGCTCTCTCTTTTGATTCCTCAACTGCGATAGAATTTTAGGTTTTTAAAGCATGACATACTGTACAGTACATGGCATGTACAGTACATCTCCATAAAGAAAAACTACATAACATGATGGGAAAATTGGTTAAAAGTTTTTTGCCTTTAAATGAACCACAACACAGCTTACATACAGTTCCAAGACTTTGGAGAATAGTTCTACAGCTAGAAATTGCCGTGATTAATGATTAAAACTGGAAGAAATAATTTACCATCATGCTGTAATTCATTCAGATTTTCTTTATGCAGCTCAACATTCTTGTTTGATGCAGTTAGTTCCAAATCCAATGAGCAAAGCTTCCTCTCAAGTTGCTCCACTTTTTTAATCAAAGCAAGTTCTGACCTTTCAGAAATAGTGATGAGAAATCAATGGTTTAAATAAACCATGTTTTTGAAAAAGCTTTGCAAAACTTCCCACATTCACTGTGATGCAGAGGTCTGACATATTACTTAAGAAACACTGTAATAAACCACAGGTGGAATTCGAGCACATTTGACATCTGAATGCCCAGCCTAAAAGGTAGGTGCAAACTCTGAGCTCCACACATGAGACTACAGGTCACAAGTGTGCTATTTGGAGATTGTGTATGTTTCTAACCATCTTGGTTTAAACATAAAAGCTTCAGATATATAAAAGCATAAAAGCTTCAAACATAAAAGCTTCAGACTTGGTTTGGTTATATTTTTTGTCTGATGGCTATGAAACATATTCCTGTTACAAGAGTTAAATGATAATCAAGCTAAACTCCCACAGATGCCATATCTACGTTAAAATGATCATCAAAATTTTAGAATTGGGGAGCTCAATACAATATGTTCAGCAGCCAGCCTTCAATAATTAATCGATGTTGCCTTCTAACAACAACCAAAAATCTGTAAGACATCGCAAACAATGTGCTTCCAAACTTAGGTTTCACAATGAAGTAATTAATAACAGCCAAATGTAGCAAATAAACTTTACAGTAAGATGGCTATGACAAAGTTAGCAACGTGATTAAAAAAACAGAAAATTGCTATTTGGGACAAAGAGCCATTAACATGCTAAATAGCTTGCCAGTTCGGGACACAAATGTATTTTACTTGTCTTTCACAAATGTAACAAACTTGCTGATTAACACTGACTTTTAGGACACTGGTGTTTGACATGATACTTCTTCAAGATGATAGAAGAAAAATGTTTTCCAACTTACAAAACTACCATGACAAAATGTTTTGGAATCAAGCTGCAAAAAAAGTATCAGAAGAATTTGACTTATACTTAGATCAGGGTTTTTTTGAGGAAAATGTTAGGAACCCGGTATGGATCTGTAGGGAACCGATTTCTCTGATTCTAGGGGCCCGATTTTCTCTGATTTTAGGGACCCGATGATAATTTTCTCTGTTTCTAGGGACCCGATTTGAAATTCTAGGGACCCGAATCAGGCCCCTAAAGCACCTTAAAAAAACCCTGACTTAGATTATAGTCATCCAACTGGTTGTGTTTCGAAGTCATGTCATGAGTTGATGAAATAGTAGAGTATATTTACATTCATAAACACTGAGCAATATTTTGAGATGAAGTGCCATTTTGGTGTGCATCCCACAACTGTCTGGCAAGTTCTATTTGTGACAGTGTTGACTGTTGATAACAGTTGCCTGGGTAAAATTTATTTAAATTCAAAAACGGTGACCACAGGTCTTGATGCACTGCAAGGGTTTCAAACGTCTGATACATATCTGTGTTGTTCCAATAAAATCATTTCTCTGTATTCTCTCTTTGCCATTCACAGCAAACACCTAACATTTCAAGAGGTTCACAAGAATTCCAACACACACCACCACTTTTGCACCAGAGGCTGTGGATTTTTCAAGACAACTTCCCCTTGCATAGTTTGCCATGTCAGCTGAATGTGGAGAAACTTGATGCATGAGTTTCATGGAATTCATTACCCATGGCAACAATTTTTAGAACCGTTTCTTGTAAATGGTGACCACTAATCTTGTTGCAGGATGCAGTTTCATGTGTCTGGCAGTTTGCTTGTTCTAGTGCAGCAGAAGCTGTGCGATCTGAGAGGATAAAAAGAACAGGGATAGTGAATCTGGGTATTAATCATGTTTGCTTGTGTACTGGTCCAAATATATTTTCAGTCCTTTCAATATTTGCCATTTGCAGTGATTGCAACACATTTGGCCTTCAAGAGCTTCAAAGCATTGCAACAATTGCAATACGCTTTTCTGCATATTAGGTAGAAAACTGAGATGCAAACCTTGGAAACAGATCAGCACTTCAATCTGGTTTCTACAGAAATGTGTAATATGCACAATACTTCAGAGTACACTTACAATAAATTAGCTGTTTTCTTTATGGTAATTCTTCATACTTTATCTTCAAAGTCATACAGATCTACGCAGTAGGTTAAACGTATACTGGATATCATAAGCTAGCCAAGTTCACTACATTACAACTTGGCACAGATGCAGCAAGCTGCGCACTTAACTAGCCTGTAACAATTGCATTTCAAAATAGCTGAATACTTGAAATGAGTCAAAATCTTGATTATATGGTAAAAGCTGCATCTTCACGGTGGTTGTCACGTTTTAGTATCAACTGCACACACCTTTTGATTTGTGAAATGCCTCTTCTGTCCCCACTTGGCTGCTTCACTTCTGAGCGATTTTTCAGTTTACTTGAGGTCATGACAGAGTTTGAGTTTTTTTCCATTGGTCTCCGCACTTCCAGGTGAGAAGAAGATATCTGATGACCACTGCCTGATGGAACTTCCTGTACTTTAACACCAACATCATGATTTTCTTTACCTATAGTTTCTACTTTTGCATATTTAGAATTTGCTCTTCCACGAGGTATTCGAGATATATGTGACATAACCGATTTATCCTACATAACACTTCTGCAACTTATTTCGATTGCTATACCTATAAAAAATACCCAAATATATTCTCTTCTATGATTAACGATAATAATAACAAAACCCTATATGTGCTGTTAAAAAGCAAAACCACAATTATCAGAAACCTTTGCTATCTGATCTGGTAAGTACAAACTTTTTAGTGAACTCAACATAGGCTGTTGCTAATTCTATTGCATCATTGCTTCTTAACACTTTGATAGCCGACATACGATATACTCGTACTTCAATTTCGGCCCAAAAAACAGCAGTTTTGGCTTGCCTTACCAATGTCCTAGCTGCTCCGTTGATTGCGCTAAAGAGCTGTGCAAGGGCTCAAACGGATCAGCCAGTCTAGTAGATTGCACTCGAAAAAAATTTTTTGGTTGGGAGGTGCAGATTTTTTGTGACTGACATCATAAGTGAAGTAGTTTTAGGGTCATTTTGGCTCATGTTGCCTGGCCTAGGGCCCAACCACTTTTCGCTGAAGTTTTCATTGGAAACTAGGCTCAAGTCCGAGTCTTTTGAGCCTTTGATCGACTTTCTAACGTTTCTGGTTCAAAACTTATGATCTAAAATAAACAAATTAATTAATTATCTAATTAGCTAATTAGTCAAATATTTTTACTAACTTACATCATAGTTTTTGAACCCGAAACCCTAGCAGGTCATCCAAAGTATCAAAAGACTCAGATTGTAGCCTAGTTTCTAGTAAAAACTTCAGCGAAATACTACCACCTAATGGTTGGCCTCCAGGGCCAGGCAAAGTGGGCCAAGGTGGCCTAAAAGTCCTCCACTTATGACGTCACTCACAAAAAACCCGCAGTCCCCAAGCAAAAGATTTTTTTCGAGTGCAGACTAGAAGACTTGCCACGTCTTTTGAGATTTTTACCAGGTCTGTAGAGCATACCGGACCGGAGAAATTCCCACACAAAGCCACGTGCGTTTAGGTGTTTTTTTCCGAAAATCCCCGAAAGCAGCCGGACGCCAAACTGTTAATGTAAAATGAAATGAGTAAATACCACACAAGCAATGCTCCAAAAAAAAGAAAATATAAAATCCAAGAGTAAAATTATGTAACATCAAAATACCCTCGGTTAACCATTATCCAGATAATCCAACCGTAAATGCAACCCCTTTGTTTGCTGCATAGCCCTCCCTAACAACAAAACCTGGTGACATGTCTCTAATCCTAGCAAACCATGGAACTTTTTCTACCACTGTACCAAAATATGATAGTATATATTTGCCTTTTGAAAGGTTGCATTTAGTTTGTGAAATGGTACATTTGCATCATCACTCGACAAAGATCTAGCTTAAACTAACAGTTTCAGTGGTTTTTCCAAGTGGCCTTGATTTTAACTGGAGTAGAGATGGGTTTTTATCCCTGACTGTTAACAGTTGTTCAACAAGCTGCATGGGACTTGATGGAGAGTTTGTTGTGCATCACACCAAACTGGCAATATTCATAACTGATAACCAAAAATACCTTTTTCATACATGATATTAATATGCTGTGAGCATGCATATTGGGAAAGATTTTTTGAAAAGGACGGACACCATGTGTTATATAAGTAAATCTGAAACCCACCTAGGTTTTTCTTAAAAAAGGAAGTGGCTACGGAATTACCCATGAATCTTCTTTATTTCAAAACTTATTTGACCACACCACCTCACGTGACGCGGTTTGAATAAAGCGGTCAGTTTGTTACCAAAGCGTTGTCATCCTGGTGGTGTAGCGGATACTTTTCAGGTCTGCTGTGCCAATGATTTTAGGCTCACCTCTCACCTCAGCGACTTACGTTTTCACAGTAGTGACCAGTTGCATGTTTCAGTTTATGGGACCAGTTTTTCTTTACTTTTGTCAAAACGTTTGGTTTAGGGGTTAGCGTCAGGTTTTAGGATTACCTTTTGAATTTACTATGTTTCTGCTAAGCCTACTGCATTCTTGTCATGTGTCACTGTCACACTTCAGGAGGTGGTCAAATAAGATATCGAATTTAAAGATCCATGGGCGGTTCTGTTGCCACTGCCTTTAACACTTTGGCATCTGGCTGGTTTTGGCAATTTTTGCAAAAAAAACAGCAGTTTTCGGTTGCCCTACCAACGCCCTAGCTCCTCCGCCGATTGCGCTAGATAGCTGTTCAACGGCTCAAACGGATCGGCCAGTCTAATAGATTGCTCTCGAACAAAATTTTTGCTTGGGCGGTGCTGTTTTTTTGTGAGTGACGTCATAAGTGGAGGACTTTTAGGCTACCTTGGCCCACTTTGCCTGGCCGTGGGCGCCAACCGTTAGGTGGTAGTATTTCACTGAAGTTTTTACTAGAAACTAGGCTACAATCTGAGTCTTTTGATACTTTGGATGACCTGCTAGGGATTCGGGTTCAAAAGTTGTGATGTATGTTAGTAAAAATATTTGACTAATTAGCTAATTAGTTAATTAATTAATTTGTTTATTTTAGATCATAACTTTTGAACCAGAAACGCTAGAAAGTCTATCAAAGGCTCAAAAGACTCAGACTCGAGCCTAGTTTCCAATGAAAACTTCAGCGAAACACTTTGGCCTAGTGGTTGGGCCCTAGGCCAAGCAACATGAGCCAAAATGACCGTAAAACTACTTCACTTATGACGTCAGTCACAAACAATCCGCACCACTCAACCAAAAAATTTTTTTCGAGTGCAATCTACTAGACTGCCCGATCCGCTGAACAGCTCTCTAGCGCAATAGGCGGAGGAGCTAGGGCGTTGATAAGGCAACTGAAAACTGCTGTTTTTTAGGCCGAAATCGAAGTACGAATATATCGTAGGCCGACAGCCAACGAGTTAAAAAAGCCCAATTCATAATACCTAATAAAACTCACACACTCTTTGCTTTTCCTTAAAAAATCTACTATAAAGTAAGAAGTAAATTAAGCAGTACACTTGTACAGCCAACTGCATTTTTTTTTTAATCAAACCAAACAAATAGCAATAAAATTGGAAGGACTTGAAGAAAGAGAATAATTTGAACATTTTGACTAAATTCTGCTGGTTATCTGCTTCAACTCTTTAAAATCAGTCTGTTTCAACTATTTTACTGCCTTCTCTTCACCCATCCTGTTTCTGATGTTGGACCGTACCAAACCATATGTTGAAAAAATACACTGTATAGATGCTGAACTAGCAACGCATGCACACAAACTTGACATGAAACTGTTAAGTTGTGTGGGCGTGGCTTTTCTCTGGCTGCTGTGCACATGCTTACCAAGCCTCATCACTTTGACAGAGTGAAATGACCAACGACACTGCAAAAACAAAGGTGGGGTACATTTTTTACCCTCAACTTTGAATGTGATAATAATAGGTAATAACAAGTTGTCGTTGTATAATTCTGAAAATGGTGATATTGCATGATGCAATAAAAACAATTTAGAATGGGTTTATTGCGTATTTTTCTGAAAAAAATCTGTTTCTCTTTAAACCCAAAAAATGTTTTTTTTCAAAAAATCCCAAAACCCAGGTGGGTTGTTTTTTTTAATAAAAAACAGGTTTTTCTCAACCCTGGCTATCTCCAACCGAAATTACTTAGAGCCAAAAATTATGTCAGGATCTTAACCAGGGTCACACATCGAATGACATGTTAATGAGCGGTGCACATTCAATGACTTACCTTAATCTTAGCAAACTAAATTTAGTTTATGCTAATGTACTGAAAATGTTTGAATCCAAACTGCAGTGGTAATGACTGTTTGGCACCTTTACCCACTCTGTAAATATGATTTCATATGCAAGTTTAGTGCCAATGGAACAAGGGAAGAAATCAGAAAACTAATAATAAGTTTCGCACCAAGGTTTCAGTGGACATATTGAAAGTTTCCTAGCACGCAGTACAGACGTACAGGGTGTTTCACAATTGTTGAAACAAAGCGGCAGCTTCTAAAACCTTTATCGATGGCCTTATTCATTTTTCTCTTTCCAGATTGTCACAGGGAAATAGTTAACCATTCTATATATTAAACAAAAAATAGTCTAATGATGCTTTGGTTGATGGAGCAGAAGATCTTTTGTGTAAAGACATATTGCGAAACGAAGTCTTTCCAGATTGTTCAAGCAAGGTTCAGAAGGAAGTTCAGCTTCAACAAATTTCCAAACAGGAGTCAGATTTTCAAGTTGGTCAAGAAGTTTGAAACTCATGGCACTTGTGGAGATCGCAGGGTAACAGGCTCATCGCCCTCTGGGCCTCCAATAACGATTCGAACTCCCGACAATGTCACTAGGGTTCAAGAGTCAGTCGGTCGGAGTCCGAGCAAATCTCTGCGACGAAGGAGCCAAGGAGCAT
>Ga0210059_1001772_pt1 | contig 33017 bp, 22 predicted proteins | sample Ectturendosymbi2_FD_188042 | JGI IMG/M metagenome (GOLD analysis project Ga0210059, IMG submission 188042) | Ecteinascidia turbinata endosymbiont from Florida, USA - Sample 2 (SPAdes) (version 2) | ecosystem: Host-associated > Tunicates > Ascidians > Unclassified | place: Key West, Florida... | reverse complement strand
AAAATGAGACCGCGTAGAGTGCTTGTACTCTGCGAGACTTGAAAATGACGCGATAACGGCAATCTTGCCCTTAGCTAGTGATTAAAAGTTGGAACATCACTTCAATCACAGGCAAAGACCACCAAATAGTCGAGGAGGCCAAACGATATTCCCCGGATTTTGTTCGTATCTCTTCAAATAAGCGTCGTTGTTCTAACACTGTAGAGCTGGACGATGGGCGGAAACTTCTACTCTGGCGTTGAGCCATCAAAATTTGCCCAAACTGTGGTGGGGATACCTATAATCCCTCAGTTGGCAAGTTGTGATGATGAATGTATCCCTCTAAGATAAAAGGGTGAGCATGTTGAGGTTGAAGTTGCTAGACCCCTCCCTGTGTTTCATACAAGTATACACCCCAAAATCAACTGCACTGTACACGAAGTTCGTGGAAGAAACTAGTGGCAAGTAGGGTTAAAGCTAACCAATACACGATCCTTTAGTGAGACTCCAATGTACACGCTAGAAACGATGCTGGTGTATGGAGGGGTGTAATTGGCCAGCAGGGTGATACTGACGTAATGATAACAGAATGCTTCTGCTGCAACTGTTCTGTAGCAACGCACTGTGCATCATGAACACTTTCTTCCAACACAGAAATTTGCACAAGTACACCTGGTCGTTGTGTCAACGGTCATTCATTGATTTCTGCTCTTGCAGTTTCCCGTATCGCTTTGAGCTACTGGGGCCAACAAAAGAGAGAATCGCAAGTACGGGGCTTACTAACAGGGTAAAGCAAACAACAACAGTAGAGATCATATACCATATTTCCCCTGCTAATACCAGGTTGAACGTTTATATAGGATTATATACATTTAGACCTTGAGCTTGTGGTGACTGTCATAGTGACGTTTGCTCTTGAGTACAAATCTACTGGTGGCAAATTTTGAACAATTGGCGCCATCGTACGACCACCACATTGCATAGGTTCAGGTGACCTGTTCCAATTAATGTGTTGAACATCCGTGTCAAAAGGGTACAACTATCGACCGATCACCACTTGGTTGTCTGCAACTTACATCTTGAAAGCCCAACAGCGCATTCACCAACGTGTAAGACTAAGAGGTTCCACCTAATAAAGTGGGAGGCCCTGGCGAACAAACAGGTAAGAAGGACCATTGCAGACATCGCATTGCACTTGTTAGGAGAGCTTGCTGAATGCACAGCGGACGCGAAGCTGGAGTGGCAACTGTACAAAGCAGCTGTGGCTTCATCTGCTTCTCGATTACGCGGCCGTTTGGTGTGACGAATAATGGCCAAAAGTAACCTCGTGGAATCAGGAGGTGAAAGGCTCTGTTCGAGCAAAGAAAGTATAACCTACAAGGTATGACTTCATAACAAAGCCGAATCTTCTTTGCTTGCACGATACACTGAGGCGTGAAAGTCCACAGCCTTCACGGTGAAAAAGACCAAAATCCAATCTTGCGATAATTTCAGTCATAAACTACGCTCCAACCACACCAACAAAGTATTAAGGCAAACCACTCGGCGTTTCCACGGCAAAAATACATTGCTAGATCCACCAAAGACCTAAATGGTGTTTTACTTAGCAACGAGGAGGACATCCTTGGCAGATGGAGAGAGTATTTCGAAGATCTTTTGAACCCAATCACTCTCACACCATCGGAAATACAGGATGTACATGTATGTTTGGGGATGAAAAATACCATTACTGCATCCGAAGTCGCCTTAGCTGTCAACATACTGAAAACTGGGAAGGCTGCAGACTGCGATGAAATCCAACCTGTAATGCTCAAAGCCTTGAGCAGTAAAAGTTCTTGCGATGAAATCAGACCTGAAATGCTCAAAGCCTTGAGCAATTAAGGAGTTCTTTGGTTGACTCGTGTGTATCAAGGTTATTCCTTGTGTTCTGGAAGGGCATCGAAAAGTTTTAAACTGGTATGATCATCCCCGTACATAAGAAGGGAGACAGGAAAGAATGCATTAACCACCAGGGCATCTCTCTCATTTTCCTCCCTGGAAAAGTGTATGCAAGTGCCTTGAAAAAATGCCTCGAAATAATTGAATCAAAGCTGGAGGATACCCAGTGTGGATTTCGTTCTGGCCGTAGAACTACAGACCAAAGTTTTACTCTCCAACAAATTTTCGATAAATATATTTTAGCAGTATGCCAAAGATGTCTACATATGTTTTGTCGACCTCAAGAAAGCATACGACCGGGTCCCTCGTTATAAGAATCGGGGGGTGTTGCGATAGTGTGGTTTTGACGGCCCCCTGTTACTGGCCGTCCTGTATGTATGAAGTGGATAGACAGTCACATAGCCAAGTAAACGTGGATCTCACTGTTGGAAGCTGCAGAATCGACCACATGCTTTTCGCGGACGATTTGATAGTGCATTCTCTGAACAGGGTTTTCAACATGTGACTTATTCGGTTTCCAGCTGCGTGCGACCAAGCTGGAATGAAAATTAGCAGTGAAAGAAACGAAGTACAGCACTTTGTCTTTTCAGAAACCCAAGTCTTTTCAACGAAAGTAGAGAGTAATACTGTATTTTGGGATATCTACTTGTTCAAGCAGAATTAATTTTCTCTTTTAAAGTAATTTTACTTTTATGTAACTTGATATCTTTGTCAACCTGTTGCAGGTGTTACATCACAAGTTGAACACTTACGTGATTTTCAGAGTTGTACTTCCGCATTATTGTATTGTTATAAGAATAGCACACAATGATTAGAACATGCATTTCATAAATTATTGGTGATCTTTGTTTCTTGCTGTCTCGATGTCTATTGGCCCATTGGAATAGGTGCTCATATTTTCTCCTAAACCGCGTGTTAAAAGCATTCCTAGCATAAGTCCTACAACCAGTGGCGTAACTACAGGTTTGTACCAGAGGGGTCAAGCTTAGCTGAAGGGGATCACTAACCAACACTCCGAAAAAAAGTTAAGAAATGACAGTAAATCCGGATATCGTGGATGACTCTACCAGCTAAAAAAACAAGACACCCCGAAAAACACAAAAAAAACAACGTGCTGAAAAACCAAAAGAATGCAAAATATCAGAATGTATGTTGAACGGACCCAGTTTTTATATTTAGCTTGCCAGGGGAGGAGGCTTGCCCTCCTGGCCCTCTTCAGTCATGCCACTGCCTATAACTTGAAACGCACCTGCTTCTGTTTAAAATTTTTTAAATATAGTGAAGTTAAATGACCACTGAATATAATCGCCAGGTATGGTGTGTAGTTTTGTATAATCGCCAGTAGTGTGTAACTAAATGAAACCACGCTAAACAATTACAGGATGCCTGAAAAGTACCCCAGTAACTCATCTACCCTTTCTGGCTGGGATCAGTCTTCCAAACCAGAGACGTGGCACTTCATGTCTGAACCTCTACACCAGTGGTTCCCAACCGGGATGCCATGGTGCCATTTACAATACTCATGGGTGCCGCGAGAAAAGACGTTTTTCAGTATATCATTAAAAATTCATTTTCAAAATGTCATTAAATCTTAAAGCATATTGCTATGGGTTCGCCAGTGGATGCCGCAAATTTTATATATTTCCTGTTGGGTGCTGCAAACCTAAAATGGTTGGGAAACACTACTCTACACCAAAGCTAAACTTGTTGACCATTTATTACATCACACGCTGTACATACATCCAACTCGTTCAAAATTACAGCGGCAGCTACGACCGTATGTGGAGCATTTCGAAAGAGAAGGCATTGCTTTGCCACCGGTCTCGTCACCCCTAAAACTATACAATAACGAACTGACTTCACAACCAGCTGGATATCAGTACCCCAGAAAAGGTTGGATACAACTAAGCCGACTCCGTGCTGGAGTCGGTCGCATTCAAGCGAACATGGTAAAGATGGGCCTGGCAACATGAAACAAATGTGAATGCGGCTCTGCCCAGACGGCAGAACACATCTTGCACGAATGCCCGATACTTAGACCTCCTTGGAGCATCCCCGATTTGAACAGCGACGATCTACTACTGTAGAATATCACCTGAACATTGACTTTCGACAACTCGCTCTGTATTGTGTATGCAAAAGAAGAACTGAACATTATTCAAGTTAAACAAGAATAACTTGAAGTATGCCGATGACTCTGTGTTCACAAGGCACAAACCAAGGCTTTGCGAAAGTAAATGTAGCAAATGACAACAACCACACTATGTGACTTATTTTTTCTAATGCTATATGATGCGACAAGTTTTGTACCTGAAATACTAAGACTATTGTCGGTTCTCCAGGTGTAGTTTATTAGCTGGAACTGATTGAGGCGAGATGATTTTGCTGGGACATCCACGGGTTTCGTATCGTTGTTTTCAAACCACTCAAATTTCACATCACTCTGCAAACAAATCTGGGATTAACGGAAAAGTGCAAAGAGGAAGTAGTGGAACGCACCAAATTATCATCCGAAAATAATACTGAAAACGAAATCAATTCTAGTTCTCCTAACCACAGCAGTTGTGTTTAGACCAAGTGTTACTGGCAGCACAAAAGTAATCAATGCGAAAATGTCGTTGCTGTAGTGAAAAAGCTCAGTCTTCTTGAGAAAATTGCTTTACCCCGTTTTCTTGAAAGAACAATGTTGCAAAATAGCATTGCTGCGCGGCTAATATCGTAAGGTGTGTAGTACCACTGGTGCTCTTGTTTTTCTGCTGTGGCCACCTTGTGACAAGTTTGGAAATGGGAGCATACCGAACCGTGAAGCCATTTATCAGTTGTGGCTACATGCTGAAAAACATCTCAGCCGATTTGAAAGGTTCAACACACTATCTATGCCACGATTTCTGTGTTAAAGATAGTAATGACGATCTACAGACTTTTAGTTATAAATAGAAAAACTTGGTGGTCATAGTTTGATGGTTTGCAGTGTGTCAACAGAATCTGCAAGCAAAGAGATCTCGACATTAAGAAGTTGCCAAGATTTAAGGTTACAAGCGGTTTTAAACAGTTCTCTAAGCGCAATTTTGAAGATTTTTCGAGAAGTTTGAGTAAAAAGTGATGGTCTTTGTTAATTTTTGTGACACGTACCATTTATCAGTTACTGTTATTAACTTGTGACTAGGGTCTTAAAACATCACAGTAGCTTCTGTCAGTCTTGCTGACATAGTAAAACACTAGTCGTCTGAACCGACACGCTTCAGCGCTATCTATGCATGACTGTTATATAGTTGAACGGCTTGATTTAGCTACATCTGCCCGATATAGCAGTTTTTGTGCTAAATGTGTCCAGTATAATTTTTTACGAACGGCGCCCCATAGATGTATTGAATAACGGTGGCTGATTTCGTTGTTGACACCAAAATCTTTTTGTCCACTGCATCGCAACCTACTGAAGTTTTCAGCAAAAATGGTTGAACCTCACCCATAAAAACTTGACATATTGTTAAGCTGCGCGACATAAGGTCAACTAACTATTTTACAAATCCAGTGTCATCAAAAAGCTGTTACAACAATATTAAGACCATCTTAAATGTTACAGCATTTACTCCATGCCGACTTTTCAAAAATCAGTGTGCGCTAATCGTGTTCCTGCTCTGATACTAACCTTAGTGTACCCGTAGCTTCCATATACCAAATGGCAGGTATGAACATCCATGGGGAAATCAATTAAAGTCATTGGACACTTGGCTTTGATTGTTAATCTGGTAATAAAAAGATTTCGGTGTAAACAAACAAAATCTCAAAGAAATCATCTCGTCCCAAATACGGCAGCACGACACGAGCAAAGCATCTTGCAGGTTCTGGAAGTCACGTACGTTGCGTATTTGAAAATTTGCATATAGACCACCACGTCATCACCTTGAGAACCGTTAAAATGAAGAAAGCTACATACTGTATTAAAATAAAATGAAAACATTTTATAGATTTTTGCTTTGTTATCAGTACATGGCAATATATTTTGTCCACTCCTGCACATTTCACCGTTTCGAAGAACGTCTCCAAGGGCGTTTCCCACGTGAACGCGCACAAAGAAAATTTTGCAGAAATACAAATATGAAACTTTAAAACTTATTACAACTTCCTATCTTTCACACGTACATGCTTTGAGCATGTGCGTGTGAAAGAATAACGGCTGATTACTGTCATGGTAAGGTCTTTCATGGTTGGAATCAATTCGGTGTAGGTTATTTGCAAATATTTCGTTTCATTACGCTTATGAACACAAACAAACTCTCGAAAATATCAAAAGACTTTATAAAGTCAAAGAACGATGCCAAGTTATAGATAAAATGGCTTGCTATGGGCGAATTCCAATGTTAAACATTCCGGGTGGTTTTGAATGTCGAGTGCACGCCGTGTGGGCTTTGAAAAAGGGCGTTGGTCGCAACGTTGATCCCTTGATGTTTTGAGACATCGGTGGGTGTTCTACAACGGAGGTTGATGAAACAGGTGCGCGCTGGCAGGGAAAATATGTTTGCAAACAGATCAAAATCTTGACCCCCAGAAATAAATAACTTTGTCCCATTTCGTTTGTTGAAAACAAGCTGTATTTAAACAGTTTCTGTGTAGCCAAAGACAATTGATGGGTGGGATACAAGTGCGTAATATGGTTGAGATCTTGCAGCACTGTAAAAAGTTGATGCCTCAAGAGTAAAATACCTTATTTCATTTATATTTAAAACACAAAATTTTGCATTGTCTTTTTACGGTAAAGGATTGCCAGTTTTTAGAAAATATTTCCGTAATAGTTCAGAATCAAAGTCAACATGGTTTGCTTAACTGAAGAACTTTCGATCAAATTTGTTGAATTCTTCGATCTTGGTGAAAAAGTTAGGCTGCTTTCTTAACTTGATACAAGTTTCAGGTTGTACTAAATTAAGAGTCAGGAGGTCCAGCAACTCTATGACAGTTTCCTGGCGCACTGGAACTCAGAATCGTGTGAAGCAAGGCTAGAAGCAAGATTCTGTGCGAAACGATTTTCTCTAAATACATCAAAACAGTCCTCACCTCATTGTGTAGAGTATTTCACCATCAGGTTGTATGCGCAAAAGACTATTTGGCACAGTGATAAAATGAGCGATCGATTTCTTGCCGTTTCGAAAAAAGCTGTCTGGAGTCCACAACTTTTGGACCATTTTGTTGTTAAGCACTAGCTCCTTGATCTTGCGATTCCTAGTTTGGAAAGCCAACCGGTCATCCTTCCACCTAAAAAGAAAACTCTCAGTGTTATATAACACGCACACACTATAGATAAGATTGATAGACATAAAACTTAGCAGAAGTACTAGAAGAACCGAAAACGTTTTTATACACCAGTACTCCTGCAGGTTGTAACCTTAAACCCTGATTACCGCGCGATTCGTTTGTATGAAGAATTGTAATTGTACACAAACCCTTTCGATAGAAAACTGGCTTTATTCCACGTCAAGAAATAATCGATCCCACTCCTGAATTCCTTTACCGTGGACGCCGACGCTAACAAGGGTTTTCGTTGTTTTTCTAAATAAAGTTCTCGTCTCATTAATGGAAGTTTCAACCAGTAGACCATACTGCTTTGATCAAGTTCGACTAAAAGCTGAAGCAGGATAGGTTTCTCCTGGATTACTATCGTGGGTTTGACAGACCCGAGTCAAATGCGGTGACCACGTGAAACCTATGTAAGCACGCGTCGCAGCGCTTTCCACGCCTCATAGGTTCTTTTTTTTGTGCACCCTACAAATAGGTGCGCGTGCTGTTGTCCTCGCTCTTTTCGATTTTGCAAAGGTAGTGGTTTCGGGTCCAGCAGACCAGAGGTGTACGGAGTCTGAAATTTTTGACTCCGACTCCGCTCCGAAACATTTTAAAATTTTGGGCTCCGACTCCTGCTCAAACTCCAAAGTGAATTATCTAAACTTTTAGCAATGTCTGAACGACCGTATCTGGTTTTCGCATTAAAAAGACTGAAAAACCCTATCAAACGAATTTTCTGATCACTGCAATACATGTCGGTTGCTTCTCAGATAAAGGATTAAGGTGGCCATAATTTTTTTTAGGCAGTGTCTATTTTGCCGACAAGATGGCAGCAGAAAAAGCAAAAAGTCTTGGTAGAAATGAAGTAAATGTAACTAAAAGATAACCCTACAACCTAATTCTAATCTTATCCTAACCCTAAACTAAACGCCAATCCTAAACCCTAACCTTAGACACTAACACTGAACCCTAACTCTAAACGCTAACTATAACCCTAATTTTAAACATTAACATAAAACCCTAATCCTAAATGCTAAACCTAACCCTAGTCCAAAAGCTTAATTTGATTACAAACACTTGTCTGCTTTTCGAAATGTACATCACAAGGGGTCCAAAGATTTTGACTTACAATATTGTGTAAGTACATCAAAAGAAAATCTAAATACAACAAAGGAGTCATTCGAACTGAGGATGGTCTTGTCACTTCCCACTCGACCATGTTGACAGTAGTGAGATTTTCTCCAACTTAGTTTTATATCTGGCAGAAAACTGGATGCAGGATACGGTATTTTTGTCCTTCGAAACTGGAAATGCTGGTTGTTGTGACACTGCCTAAATTTTTTATGTGAGTTAAATTTTATTAGCCAACAGATTTTTAACATATCACCATTAACAAGGAATTGTCCAAATCTTTACACACATGAAACTCACCAACCTAACCTTACTTACATTTAAGTTGTATTAAAATTTTAAGACTTCCTGTGAAGTAGTTTTGCAGATTTGAAGGTTATGTTATAACATGCTTGTAAAAAACAATCTGCAATGATAATAATGAATAATAAACTATGTAACCTCATATTAAAAAACTGACTCCGGCCCTTCCTTAAAAAAATCAACTCCGGCTCCATTCCTATTTTCGAAAATCGTTAAGACTCCGGCCGGAGTCTACTCCGACACTCCGGCTCCTGTACACCTCTGCAGCAGACCCGACGTTATGGTTAGTGTGAGGTGACTTACGCACGCTGACCCGACGTTATGGCTAGAGGGGGGCTAAGCACCAGGTGGCTGTAAAGAGCTGCAACTCACTCAGCGCATGCTTCTACGGTGCTGTTAGCAGTATACAACGGAAGTTCTTCACGCCCACAATTTTTTGTTTACGGGCAGTTCCGTTCAGGCATATATGACACCTTCGCTATGGTCTACTTATCTTTTCATCAAAAATCGTATGATATTAGAGTACAAAGCAACTTTGTTAGTGCTCAAACTGCTTAGTGAGAGTTATATTTTTAGTGTAGTTTTGTGATAAACTTCAGTTGAAGGAAAGTATCTTTTTTTTATTTTTGAAAGCCGGGTCTGGCACACCCGACAATAGCATTAACGCATAGGCGTAGCCAGGAGGGGGCCAAAGGGGCCATGCCCCCCCAAATTTTTAGAAAATATAGTCATTTTGTGCTTTGATAGGCGTTTTTCCAAACAAAATAGTGTTATTCGCCTAAATTCAAACATTTTGGCCCCCCAAATTTCTGGGCTGGCTACGCCACTGCATTAACGTGACAAAAATTGAGTGATAGTAATCCAGGGTTAAAGCACTTTGGTTGATTTGCACTGAAGTATTTCTTGGCTTACACAAAGGCTTGCTGAACCTGAAAAATTTTGGTGCAACTTTCTGGAAATGGGGGGTGTGGTAATTTCCACCCTGGCTACGCGCCTGTAGCCGAAGCGTAAATGTGGTTAAAGCAGAGGTTGTCAATAGCATTTTTTTGCTGCTTTAATGTAAGAAGTCAGTGAGATATACTCGAGTAAGCAAAAATGCAGTAACAAAAAAAACAATCTTACGTTTGTTACATATTTTTTAAATCTTTGGTAAGACTCATCAACATTGAAGTTCTAAGGAATCGGTATATATTCCTATCGACAGCGACGTCGGAGCAGCGGTAAGGCAAGGGAGGCAGTAAAAAGTTGAGGGCAACGGAGACTTACAAAATACAAAAAAACGTTGCGAATTATGCTTGTTTGTATTCAGAAACAATGTGACCTCAAAAATAATAACAGAAATTTCAGAAAACGACTCTTAATTTTCTAGGTGCGCGAATAGCTGCAATAAATTTGTTTCAAGTCGATCTTGAAAAACCATGAAACTACCTGCAGTATGATACTGTTATAAAGAGGCACCTCCGCCCCCGTTGCCCCACTTTTGAAAGGGCAAGGGGGCAATGCTCTCTCTCTCCGGCGTCCCTGCCTATTGACCGATATCCATTTCTCCATGAAATCCAAAGCTTGTGGAATGATTGCGCAATGTGCAACATGCCTTTTCGTGTATGGCCAAGATATTGTAAAATTTGGTCAGCAAGAATTGGGCATATAGTTCCCTGATCATATATTTCTATTGCAAATAATTTTTGCAACCCTTTCACTGCATTACCTCTTGTAAATGAAACAAATAGATCTCTTGATGAATAGTGACTTTTCTGTCGCACGAATCTTTTCCACATCTTTCATTATGCATGTGAAAATTGTTTGTAGTTTTTGGCTGCTTCCGAACTCGTGCATTATGCAAGATGTCACAAATGAAATTTTATGCAGTCTTGCTAATAGAGTTTCGAAACGCAAATTTTTTCAACTTTTACTCCTAACGGACAGATTTTTTGAAACATTTCTTATCATCAAGTCTTATCCCAAATGAGACCTTCTGCTTTCCTTTGCGAACCAAATAGGTTTGTATGAAGAAAACATTTTGTGCATGTCACGTTGTCAGCATGTTATTTTTTGTTGTCATCCGAGTTGCACTTACTGATCACGTTTGGGTCACTCTAAGTATATCACCTTGCATCTAAATAATGAAAGTGTGCCTAAACCTTTATGGCTTCGAGCAACGAAAAATAGAAATGTAATACCTCAGTGGATACTTCTGATCAATTATTATGAAAAAACATCTACATATCTTGATTAGAAATTTACTAGATTTTGATGGAGAAGTGATCTCGTCCCGGAAAATCAAACCTACTTGATTGCGTCGAAAACTTTTGTGCAACCTTCATGATGTCACGCCCGTATATGAGAAAATTGCTATTAGCCATGTTTCTCCAAGTGGGACTTACGTTGTTCAACAGTTAAAATTTTGGGACCATTAGTTGATCTGATGTGAATTGACGGTCTCGGTGACTTAGTGGTGAGGGCAGTCGCTGTCGATCTGGTAGCGGAGGTTCTAACTTTGTGTAGGTTGAAACAAGATCTGTTTGACTGTTATTTTCTAACATCAAGAAAAATAGTAGTTTTGCAGCAGAAGATCAATAAAACTGCAATAAAAACATTTGGAATTTAGACTGGCTTGCGACACATGCATTAAAATTAATGATGCAATCGAAACCAAGGTTTCAGAGGTCAAAAATAACATCAGACGTTTCGCAACGATACCAAGATCAGATAAATTTTTGGCAACTTGGCCCGAAGCCGGGAACAGCTATTGCGACTGTTAAAAATACCTTTGAAACTACATAGTAAGATGACGCGTATTGTTCGGAACAAGAGTAGATTCGTTTTCTCATCTGCACTTCCACAAGAGCAAACGCAATAAAGCTAGCCTACATGTATATACATCTACAATATGTTTCTAGGTCGCATGCACAACCATGCCGTAGGACATGTGTCCTGTCTACGCATGTTTCATGTGTGAAATTTGAGTACAGAGAAATAGGAAAAGAGCAGTTCTTTAAAAAGGTTTACACTAGAGAGGACAATTTCATCTTCTTTGTGAATAAAGTTTAAGATCTTTAATATTTTGAGGAAAAAAGAAAAATGGTTTGTTAGACCTTTCCCTGAGGAAAGAGGACGCCGTAAAATGAGATGTTTTAAACCAGCTATGTCCAACACGCGGCCCGTGGGCCGCATGCGACCCAGTTTAGGTTTTCGCTGTAGTAAACGTATCCTATATACTGACAACCTGTCCTTATTTTGATAATTTTGAATTTCACATTTATGATGCAGGCGGTCCTCAGTGCCACTTTATCACGTCTGCTACCATTGCAGTTAGAATTCGAACGTTTTCAGTATATTAGCTTAAAGCTAAATTTAATTTGTTAAGATCCAAGTAAGCCATTAAATGTTCGGCCCTCATTAGTATGTTATTCAATGTGCAGCCCTGGCGAAGATAGTGACATAATTTTTGGCTCAGTAAGTCATTCGGGTTGGACATAGCTGTTTTAAACGAAGTGGTGTTGAGGTAGGCTTTAAATGTAACAGTTTTAAGGAGACGAACCTAGTAAAAATTTAACAGAACAAATTAGTTGACAAAATTCATGACTAATTTCTCGGGTTTATGTCCAATATCAGACATACTTGAGCATGCGAGAGCTTGCTTTCAATCATGCAAGCACAGCTACCGCGTTTTTGACATTTTGAGCATGATATTTGGTGCAGTTGTATATGACTGCTGCAGGATTTGGTTTAGTTGTATGTATGATGTCGTCTGATATAGGAGCTTGAGAATATGTACCCTGCATAGAGCAAAGACCTTGTAGCAGAATGTCAGGCAATAGATTTTGTAACATATTGAACCTTTTCAATGTTTATTATTAGAACTGATCAACGTGTGGATGCCACTGCATGAAAGGAGGAATTAACATAGTTAAGTATTTGTGGCATTAAACCAAATGTGTCATTCACCCTAATAGAATTAACCTACTTAAATTGCTGTGTTTAGAAATAGTATAGGTGGATTGAATGCCTACATAAAATGTGGTTAGCTCTTTCGTTTTTGAAGTAGTGAATGTATAATATACCACAGTTTCGACGACATCCTAAGTATAGGTGAATGAAAATATCTTGACAAGGCTTGGCCCACAAATGATAGAGGAAATGTCAACAAGAAACAAAGATAGAGAAGGTTTGATATTCAGAGAGATGTCGTTAACAGTGCGGTTGAAACGAAGCCTTATTGAACAATGTAGTTTGGAGATAATACTTAGGACGTTGCATTATTTGCTGAAACTATTTGAGATCTACCACAAGCTGAATTTAAAGTCATATTGACAGCTTTGAATGGAATGCCCGTATGTAACATGCGATCAGCACCTTTTGAAATTCAAGGAAGACAATCTATGTTAAATTTTATTTGACTTTAGTGTCGTACAATTGCGGGTTACTTCAAGAAGCTTATTAATCAATGGCGGACGAACTGCGGCAAGCCGACATGATTTGATGTGGCTCTTCTAGCGGAATAGTGGTATCTCCAATTGATACAGTAGCTAGTTGTCGCCTCATATTTAATATTTGTTTTTCATTTATCAGTGTGTTTACACGAGTTCGTAAGGTTAGTTACCAAGGAGTCTACGCAATTTGATAACAAAAACAGTGAATCTAAAGCTCGAATTAGGCTACTTAAGTTTCCAGAACAAAAGTAAACATTTTCAAGAAGACATATTGTCAAATACATTGTCATTTTCCCAATGTCAGAATGAGAACGAATGCTTTTCGCTAACAGGCAATTGCAGATCACAAAATGGAAAGGATACAAAAATAAATTGCAAAACTACTGGAGGAGTTCTAAGCTATAGATTTGACTAATTGCAGGAGTTAAAACCAGGCTTTGCAGTCCTTGTAAATCCATTCAATGATAGTGCAGTTGATGATGGCTGTCCAGTTCGCCAACTGTTTGTCACAAACTTGTCTGCTGTAGAAATGGATCTGACCGAAATGCAAGATCTGGCTCTAATAAATTTCAGTCAGTGCTACTCTACAGTTGAGTTCTCGCGATGGGTTCCAGACCCAGAACTTGAAAGACCAGTGTACGACTAATTTCTGTATTTAGAACGACAATGCTGTAATTTTCATTCTCTGTAATGAAGTTCGTAAAATCAAAACATCATGCAACCATGGACATCGGAAGGGAGTAAGGTTGTTTTCTTAGTTGTTTTTTTTCATAAAATGAGATTTCACCACTATTGCCCCCCTGGAAAAATCCACCATTGGCCTCCCTTTGTAAAAATCCTTCCGACACCCATGCGTGCAAACCTAATAAACCAACACTTGGGAGATTTAATCGGCACAGTTTTAACAACGTATTGTCCAGGTTTTTGGAGACTAGCAAATCAAACAAAAACGTAGTATTGGTAACTAATTCGTTTGTTGTGTTTCAATTACTGCAAGCCATTTTATGCAAAAGTGACATTCTTTACATTGTTTGTAGTAACACTACCAAACTGATTTTGCGGCTCGCTGTTGTTTTTGGTTTTCTGCAAATGACTCTTCTTTTGAACACGTTTGCCCACCCCTGTTGTAAATGATTGATTGGTGCTTAGGAAGGCCAGAATTACGTCTGTTGGCCACATGACAACGACAACTTACAGCTCAATAAATTCCTATTGGTTGTACAAGTGGTTATGAAAACGAGTTTTGCTAAATTGTGAAGAAAGCAAATACTTCTAGAAAAACTCGTGGACAGTATTAAACAACAGCAATGTTTTTGGAGCCAAAGCTTACTGTTTTTGTACAGGTACGTCCCAACTTTATTCAACAACTTTTATTACATTAAGGCACGGTGGGCGACAATGAAAATCACTACCAGAAATGTTATTTGACAAAAATGTCTAAAGATCTTGCGCACAACTCAGTCAAGGTAATATAGGTATACTTCATACTTACAGTAACCAGGGCCGTCGCCAGCGGGGGGGCCAATGGTGCCCGGCCCCCCATTTCACGTTTGGCCCACCGGTTGCTGCATACATTAATACTGTATTTTTAAAATGTGGCCCTCCCTTCTGGTTTTTGGCCCCTCCTTCTGGTTTTCCTGGCGACGGGCCTGACAGTAACATGTCGGACCAACACGCTAATTGCTTTTCTGAGTCTCCTGCACAAATTTAAGGAGGTTAAGATGTCACATGTTTATGTCTTGTTTTGTATTGTTAGTGCCTGCATTGAGTCAACATTACTTTTTATCTAATCACTCACGTAAGAAGCATGCGTAAAAATATAAAAGAAAGCTGTAGTGCTGTGTATCGCAAACAAGAAAAAACTGTCTTTTCAATTTGCTTCACAAAGCAAGATGGTATTCCTGATTGGCACCGTTCTGTGCATCGGAACTAGCACCAAATGGGAGCTGGCATGCATCGCATACTTCTTTACGACAAACTCAGTGGGTGCCTGAAATGCGACTTCGTTACTTGGAAATTTGAAGTTGACATGTAAATGCAATACTTGTCGCTTGAGATTTCGAGCATGTGTCATCAAAAACCCCTGTCGATGATGGTATGCAAATCTCTATGCATTACGCAAAATGAGCAGTAGATCCTAAGGCCCACCAACTGGTGGTTGATGACTACCGTTGCGGTTGTACCATCATTAACTTTCATGAATAATGTATGAACTGCTTCGGGTAATTTCTTCAGGAAAGTTCATCAAAGTCGACTTGCTTTGGCTGAAACAGCTTTAATGCACTGCGAGGCTCCACTGGGTAAATTGTCAGCTGCTTTTAAAGGCTATTTCAAGTGTCTTTACCTGTCCTTTAATTTTCATTTCAAAGTCTTTTGAACAACATTCTACGGAGAAAAAAAGCCAACGCTATTTCCACTCCTTAACTGGACAGATAACATCAATAGTTCTTAGCTTGAGTGCAATCCTCCTTTTTACACAGAACATAATGGCTTTTGAATTTATGCAAAGTTTGCAAAATACAGTTTTGCGTCAGTTCCGTTCAAATAATATCAAAACTGCATGCACGACAGTGATCGATTTTTAATTACTTCTGTAAACGTACAGCCGTCCAGGTTCAGAAAGGTTTCAGGTGAATCTAATCAGGGGTCGACAACCTCTGGCATTCAGGCCAGATACGGTCTATAGCGTTTCACTCGACCTACCTCACTCTTAATTGCTGTTATTGGATCCGCCGTATAATTGTACATGTTACGGCGCCAGAACAAGACCAACGCCTCCTTTGGCATTCTATTATTTCTTTTGCATTTCTTCTTTTGCAATTTTCTGTGTTTGTAGGATTTCGAAATTCTGTTTCTTTCACAACCTTACAATGTTACAGTACTTTACGTCACACTGACAGCATTTGGTTGGGTACATTAGAACGACTCAGAAAGATGTTTGCGAATTGTGTGACTGCAGGTTAGTCTTACGCATTCATAGTGGAGTGGTTCTCGTGTTCTGCCACCTTCCGCTGTGCGCTACGTGGTTTTAAACATTCTGGCACGTGACCGCTCAGTGCTTGCGGTTGCAAATGCACAGCTTCCCGCAGTCTGCGGAAACAACATCCAACTTTCCCGCAGTCTGCGGAAGGTCGACCTTGAATGTGTTGTATTCAACCCTGAAAGTCCAACTCGGTAAACAAGCCCTATGTTTAGTGTGCAACGACACCAACAGTACTTTCAAGCGGTCGATTCTCAACGGGCATTTTGATGCCAAACACGGGCACAGGTACATATTACACCGCTGATCAGCGGAAAACTGAAGCTGCTTGCGAGTAGATGCGGTTTTTGGATTAACAGCCGTCCCTTTCGAAGGACTGGATCTCCAAAACTTGACTCTGATGAGTGGCGCACTCGCAAAATCATATGAAGTATCCTTGTTATTACAAGAAAATGCATGCCTTCACTGATGCAGACTTTGTAATGATTGTATACTTGCTGCTGTTGACGATATTTTTCCCGGTGAACGCTTTCAAAGCAATCTCGCTATCTTCCCGCACTGTTACTTAATGCGAGGAAGACTTGGTCTCTGACGTACGATCCTCAATCTCCATGAAGTTCAAAACTCTCAATGTATTCTCCATCGTCTTGGGCGAGAGCTGTGATATTAACGACACTGGGCAACTGGTAATCTAAGTGCGCGTGGCTTCACACAAAACCGACAGGGAATAGATAGAAGATTTTCTTGCCTCGTTCCAATGAAGGGAAGGACATCTGGCCAAGACGTCCTCAATATTATTTTTTCTACTTTGAGTGGTTTTGACTTGTGGTGTGCTGCCGTGGTTGGATGGTTTTCCCCAGCTGCTCATCTACTACTACCGTCCTTTAGGCTATACTCAGAAGATATACAAGGTGCACTGCATCGTTCATTCAGGAGTCATTGTGTGCCAGTCCCAAGGCAACAGGCATAACGGACATAATGACCACGGCGATCTGCTTTATAACACTAAGTTTCGCTGGCCAATGTCGTGGCAGTTTCATGAAGCGTGTTTTCGCCTTTGCCGCGGGATCGTTTCCTCCGTTAGCGAGTGACGCCTCAAAGGCATTGAAAAGTACTCTGACAAGGTTTGGGTCTGTCGGCTCGGCTTCTTCACTCATGCCATCTCTCAGCTGAACAAATTTAGGATAAAGCTGCAAGGTCGTGACGTGCCCATCATGACCATGGAAGCTGATGCTGCGCAAGAGAAGCTACATCCATTTCCTTCACCTAGCCCAGTAATGAAGCCCTCGTTTAATAGCGAAGAATGCGTCAGTGTGCTGTCGACCCGGCGGAGTGGATTTCCTTCGCACTTGGCTGATGTGCGTTATAATCCGCAAGATCGAAAATTGCAAGCCTTGCTTTTCACTTTGCGTACGACAACGTCGCCACTAATGTGCAATTGGAATCGATCGAGCGCTTACGCGTGCGAACAGCTGTTTTCCAGGATGAGCTTTAGCGAGAGCAAGCTGAGTTCTCCCGCACGGACGATTTCCTTCATTGCACCTGTCTCCAAGAAGATACAACATACGATTTCCCAAGCGATTGTTAATCTGCTAGCAGATCAACTGACAGACTAGAATCGATTTGTGAAAAAAAAAAAAATTTAATCTAGTGTTTTGATTATCTACAAAAGACCGACCACAACTGAGCAAGAGCTAGCAAATTACAAGTAGCTGGCTAAGTAAGACAAAAATGCAAATGGAAGGTGTGTCAGGGCCTGCAAGCACTGTGCACTTTGTGGTTGTCATGGAAAACACAACAAACCCATGTTACCACGTGTTTCACAAATAATGACAAATAGCAAAACTTTCCCATTGAGCCAAACTTGGCATGCGCAAACTATGGATTTATGTAGCGACTTGTGATTTGTGCCTTGAATAGTATGCTGGCCAAAATGCAAATAAATTTTCCACGAGATGGTCATCATCGCTAATTTTCGTTATTGCGTTTGTCTGCTTTAAATTGCTTGCTTTTCATTGTCCGCTTTGAATTAGTGCCGGATTTGAATCGGCGACGTTAAATTTGTGGCTTTGAATTTTCGGCTTTGAATTGTCTGGATACCAAGCAAGTCTATTTGAAGCTCTTAGCAGCGCTCGTTTGGAAATTCATTGATATCACTTTTTTAGGCTCTTGTGTTGCTATATTAAAATAAATGTCATTTGCAATCTTCTTATGTGCACAAGAATTGTTCTTAGAATTGCTATACGATGCAGAGTTACTTCTGCGTAGTTGGAGCAAATCGCTTGCTTGCAAAAAACATCCATTGTAACTTTGCTTTCCTGATGCTGGAAACATTTATTGTGTGGCAATCATCTTACAAGAGGCTGCATTGCTGTCAATTAAGAAAAGACTGGATAAACACACATCCATGATTGCAAAATCTAATTTCTGCTTAAAGTAAGCAAAAATTTCCATTTGACACAAATTATCTGGAAAGTATGAACTTCATCAAAGTACCACTTACTTTTGTCGAAAAATCATATCCATAGTGTATTCCATGTCTTGTTCCGACGCTGGCCCGAATCCGGTCACAAAAATGTAACTTTTGACAATCGTTGGCTTTTCTGGAAGATAAAAAAATCAGCTAATGCAATTCCTTCTTACCCACCGAATCTGCTGATGATTTTATCAAATAAGCCAACAGTCAAACATTGAGGAACGATCGATTCGTAACATACGAATCTGAATCACTTTTGTCTGAATCACTTTTGCAGTCACACAAAACTGAATCACTTTTGCATTCTTGTATGTAAACGAGTTGTCACCTAATGCGACCATACGGAGAACCTGGTCCCTTACTCCCGAAATCAGGACGAAGCCTCAGGTCATAGTCGCGCAACAGACAATCGAGAATTTTTGTGATGTCTTCAGTGTCGTCAGGGCAGTTTCTTTGCGTTGCATTGTCCGCTGATTGTGGTAATGCTGGTCTTTTTCCTCTGATCCGATGAATGCTTCTGTTAACAACAAATCTAAAGATACTTTTATGCACAAGCAAGCGTGATTTTCACTGCAGTACAACTTTTACGAAAAAATGCGGGCAAAATTCTAAACTTGAATTTTTACATTTCTGTGCATGTAGCCCTTGAAAGATAACACTTGTCGAAACTCGATAAAGCGCACCACGAGTTTTTTTAGGTTGACTTGACCGTAAACATTCATTTTTACATGTTTCCATTTAAATTCTTTTTATCTTTTAATGTGGCTTTGTTCTGCTCTTGAGCAGAATGGCAAAAATGCAAATTTATTACTTGCAGTTCTGAATTTACACTTAATTAACAGCTTTGTTCGTTGGTGCTTGCTTGCACAGTATAAAATGCGTAACACTAATTCGATGCATTTGCCATATTGCAGCGAGACCCTGAGTCACCAGCGGCGTGAAGAGGTCTGGTGATGTCCGGGGCAACTGCTTGATCGCATGCCCCCTACCAAATAGTCTTGTAGTGAGGTATGTGAGAAACACAGGCATTTGAAATGCGTAAATACTACGGTTGAGAGAAAACAAGTTTCGAAAAATTAAATTAAATTCGAAGTTTACTTTTATTTTTTTATTTTTGATGTGTTAGTCTTTAATAATTTGTTTATTCTGTTTAGCCTGAGGCATATGTTGAAAAGCAAAATTCTTCTGGCAACGGGAATGCACTGAGGAGGCAGATATTGCATTTATGGATGCAAATAAGTATCAGATAGGCCCACCAAAAGAATAGCACTTCCTGAAGCACAATAAGAGGTAGAGTTGTCTATTTTGTCTAGTATAAATAGTATACAAATTGTACAACCATGCAGTTTGATGCATTGCTGTCCTCTGTATGTTTATGAAATATAAAAAACTTGCTAAGGATATTGTTTAGTAAAAACAGATGAAGAAGCAATTATTTTTATTCAACTAAAACATATAACAATTCAATTGCAAACATACACTTATTAAAATATTTGCACGACATAATTTTTACACCAATTGAAAGAAATTATTTTTCAATGCTGAGTAAAGCCAACATCTTTTTCACAATTGAAAACGAAGAATCTATCACCATATCGTTTCCTTGTGACGCAATTAGCATTGCCACTAAAGATGAACCACCGTAACATTAAACGTTCTTTACTCAAAATTTCAACTTTGAACAAGCAATTTTAAATGGACTCTGTTTTTGTTAATTGTGATGCACTTTGTTCTGATTATGGCGTTTGTAGTGAAATGACAGCAAATTTATGAATAATAAAAACAATGCATTTAATATTTTCAGCAATATTGTCACTGCCATACTCAGGTAGATTATAAGGGAGGCGAAAGAGTTTAAGAACCCAGGCTCTAGAACAGCTATGTCCAACCTGCGGCCCGCATGCGGCCCAGTCGAAGGTTTTGTGTGGCCCAATTTAGGTTTCAGCTGCAGTGAAAGTATTCTGCATATACTGACATCCAGTCCTTATTTTGATAACCTTGAATTTAATATTTTTGATGCAGGCAGTTCTCAATGACACTTTGCCACGTCTGTTACCATTGCAGTTAGGATTCCAACGCTTTCAGTACATCTGCTTAAGCTAAATTTAGTTTGCTAAGATTAGAGTAAGCCATTCAATGTGCGGCCCTCATTAATATGTCCTTCAATGTGTGGCCCTGGTTAAGTTTGTGACATAAATTTTGGCTCAGTGAGCCATTTGGGTTGGACATAGCTGCTCTAGAGAGAATCGAGAAATATTTTGAAGACCACAAGTTGCAGATTAACGATAGGTTAGCAGGAATGGCCCAGCCTACAAAGGGGTAAGTGAGATGGGGTGTCAGCCCTTTACACAATGATGGCAGTGCTTCATTTCTCTCTCTCGGGTCACTTCACATATATTTACACGCCCCCAAGTGCCCATCAGATCCATGCAGCATGTGGAAGTAACCTTACAATGCAATACAAAAAAGCATCTATTTACATCATTTTAATATAATGCAATTTTTGTAATTTCAGTCTTTGGGTGCCCGGGGCTGTCGCCCCTTTCCCCACCACTGCACGCCCCTGTGAGTCACCAGCGTACACCAAAGACCTCTCACCATCACTACTGTCAGTGCGGCTGCTGACAGTCAGACACATTTGTACGTGTTCCGTCAACAAACAAACAAAGGCGGTAAGAGTCGACATGGCGAATGAAAATCGATTACATAGCACGCTTGTTACAAAAAAGTGATAGAGAATCGTTTCAATTTGTGTTTCTATGCCCGAGGTAGATAGAGTATAAGAATCACATGCAATACATATTGCAAACGTTTTTAAGGTTCGTGCAGTAGAATGCACTGCACAAAGATTCATTAGGGTTTCAGATGCCCTTTTTCTATCGCTTATTCACCAATATTTGGCATATAGCCTGCTGCTGACTTTCGATTGTTATTTCAATTTGAAAAAATAACCAATCACTAGGGCAACCAATTTTTGACCGAAAAACTTAACATTTTGACCTTATAATTCACAAATTTTTACTGTATTTTGACTTATAATCTTCCTGCGTTTGCAAGTGCAAAATAATTCAGCCTTAGGTTTTTTGTTTAACTCGCAAGCATATTCATGCACTATACTTCGAAATTTTTTAAAATCTGTTTGTTTAACTTTAGACATGCTATATTGATAAGCACATTAACAACTACAGTAGAGTCAGACCTGAGAACATCATTAAGTTGAAACACTACATCCATAATGGATTGAACATTTATCAATACAAGTACTGTGAGACCGCGTTTCTTGCCTCACCAGGCATAGTCTATAGTAAACTCCAATCGTTCAGTAGTGGGCAAAACAACATTATTACGCCAGATATCGCAACAAGCCCACTACTATTACAGAATTGCAAATAAACTTGCAAAAACATTAATATCTTCCGTTGTACTTTCAATAAAATATGGATGAGGAGAAAAAACTGTACTGTACGATAAGTTTGACCTAACGATAAATTTTGACCTAATGATAAATTTGACTTTTTTTGATCTAATAACTTGGGAGTTGCTCATGGTATGAGTGTGAATTTTGTGTTTTGAACGTTTCATAAACTTTAAAAAAGGCAGAAAAAATTTGACATTACTGACTTTTGGTTGCCCTACCAAATCACAAATCGCGTCACTAAATCTACACCATTAAAATTTTTTCCGAACGTAGATTTGCACACAGCGTGGAGAAGCTTTACTAATACAGTAGATTTTGCGTGCAAACTTACAACGCAGTTAACCATATTCATTGTACTTATTAATGTTACCACATTTTATTGAAACTACTTTGCTGCAAGTCTTGCAGCTGCTCATTGTTTCATACGTTAGTTCTTAAACATTTGTCATAGGTGAACATACTTTTTATAGGTATGGCGAGGTATATCCTTCTCATTTACCTTTATTTGCAAAAACGTCCAAGTTTTTTTTATTTCACACTTGACGTCTAGTTATTATTTTCTTTGTTTTCATCCTCCGATTCAAAATTACGCTTTCTTTAAATTTAAGACGGTACAGAAGCTATATCACTAGCATTGTCTGTAAGCACATCCGTTGCAATCATTCATGTTTCAAAATAAAGAAAAGACAAGGTTGTGTTGGGTTATGAAAAATTCAGTATCGCGTTTGGCATCAAACCACTTTTATTTCTAAGCCTCTGGTCACTTCTTCCGGTATGGAATCTAATTTTATGAATCTTGAAGCTTTCTACATACTAAGTTGTTTAACCGCACCTTTAGGGCACGATGTTAGTGTTTCATTACAAAACTCAATACATTTGGCCGCTCTAGATGGTCATGTGGTCTGAAAGATGACCGCAGATGGTATTTGCGTCTTGTAATTGAACCATGCCCCAAACCAAAGAAGCTGTAAAAGAACCTGTCTTTCTTGGAAACCCGATATAAGTGAAGGCTATGGTGTTTGGGAAATGTTTCCATAATACAGTAGTTGAGATCAACGGAAACGAATGTTTGTAGTGGGAGCTGTTCAAATATTGCGGAGGTTCATGATAAAAAAAATTTTTGTATTTGTTTCGCACATATCACAAATACATTATTAATTTTTTTTCGCAATTGATAAGAAATAATAGTTAGAGCAATAAAGAAATATTTTCTCGTCTATCTAAAAACGTAGTACGACTTTTTCAAGCGAATGATATGCCCATTCTCTAAAACGACTTAAAGGAATGCTGTCGAGCGAATAAATAGAAACCTGGCAGCTTGTTTTGACACTTTTGAGTTGTTCTCTCCTTGCTCCCAATAAGGATGTCACTACTGGTCTTCAGACGTCTGGTATCGCGAGCTATAAGACCAAGCCACGTGGGCTACGTTTGTGGTTAATCCTGACCTGACAGTTATTCTTCGCAGCCCAATGTGTAAACGTTTCCTTTCCATTCCCGTCACTAGCACAGAACACGATGCTGGAAAAGTAGCAAGTGATGTTGTCCAGCAAAGTAGCAACCACTGATCTGCTTATCAGTAAAGGTCTTCGGTTTCTCATGTTCCAAAATAACGTGATGGAAAATAAAAAATTTAGTGGAAAATTCCGTTTCTGGTGTCGCTCCAAAAACTGTGTTTTGGTTACTTATTTCTAAGTTGGTCTTGAGGCCAAGAAATCTAGTGACTCAGTTACACTTCTTCGTGAACTTCGCGGATTCGAGTTTGAGAACAACCACTTTAAAACAGTAGCAACAAGCGTCCAATTGGATTATCACGTCCACTTAAACATTGCAAAAAGGGCTCCATTGGAGCTTCGCAAGATTTTCGCAAATATGTTTGCAGCGCTGTTGCACGAAACTATGTTGTTTCTACATTTGCAGCATTAATAATGCACTTTAAACCCTCTTTTTCTAAGCTGACGATATAGTGCAAATCATTTTGTTTTGCAAACCTAACGTAGTGTGTTACATAGCACAATGTAACCAACAGACTAATGTTTCTCAAACACTGTAACTTAACCTTGATCAACACAATTTTTCCTTGAGCCATGCAATTAGATCTTGTGCTATTTGATGGTGCTAACTGTAACAAATAAATAAGTTTCCAAGAATCAAGCGCAGTTACATGGCTAAAAATATGACAATGCAAAATCTCTTCTACAGCGCCTTCACCTCACCTTTCGTTTACAGCCTCCATTAGACTGAGAAAAGACAAAAGTAGCACCACTTGGACAAGTGAAACTGAAAGACGACTTGAACACATTTCTGCAACAACATAAGAAACTTTTTATGGTTTCACGCAGACCGTCGGCTCCATCAGAAATTTGCGTGCAAGAAATATGAACATTTTTCCTAACTCACTTTCTTTTACAACTTTTACAAGTGTATATGCAACCACTAACTTGTGCGCATCAATTAATACTTTAGTCCGTTGTTAGTCGTAGTCCATGTATTACTTCTTAGGCTGAAACGCATTCAGCTTCACGTTGAAAAAGTAGGTTTTGCTAAGCGTTATTCACCAACAGTTTCGGTGTCAGCAACCCTAAATTAATCAGAGTTTGCCACTCTTTACAGACTTACCGTTCTTAGCACTTGCAGAAGCGAACTGCTCGAGTTCAGGTTTGCCTAACTACAATCTGCCCTTCCACATACACTACTGCTTCTGTGTCGTGTCTGGATCAATACCAAAGACCGGTGCAAAATGAGAGAAAAAATTGTTTGATCAGCTTTGCTGCGGGAGTAGTTCGATCGTTCAATGTGAAAGACACAGTAGGTGAAAGTCGGGACGCTGTGCCTCTGACGAACTGCGCGAAGAGTTGCGCATTGTTAAGGAAAAGCAGCCGCTTTCTAAGTCACTCTTTTACTTGATACACTAACTTCAATCTGCGTTATTATTACATGAAGCAAGGCTAGTTACAAGAAAGAATGCGGGCTGTGAAATTACTGCGAGCAGCTCCGAAAACGTTTGTTTTTTGTTAGGGAAGAATGCAGATCTATGTGCATGAAACACACACGCACCATATATATATAGCTCATTATGAAAAAACAGCTTAGTGTAAACCTGTAACATATACGTATATATTTAAGATAAAAAAGAAAGGCATTTTAGGTTCATAAAACAGTCACTGCTCAAGCGTCCTTGCGGCTTATGCTTAATACTTTTTGAAGGATACTAATATTCGTTTGAAGACATTTGGTTGAGACGGTCGTTAAAATGGTGCTGCATAAGTTTTCAAACTCAAACTGAGCAGTCTAGCAGACAGTCCTTACTTTCGCTGGGAGAATCAACTTTTAATAGTAACATGTGGTTTGTGCTATGAGTGACAGCAATTTGTATAAGTTTCAACGGCGGTTTATCGTAATAAGTGTACAATTGAAAGATAGAGACAGAAAAGTGGTTCTTGAAAGGGTATTTCATGTAGCGTTGGGCAGGCAGTCAAAGACTGGACACACCGAAGTGCATTTCTGAGGATTCGAGGATGCATCAAAAGAGCTAACAGTTTCCCTAGAGTATTACTGGATACAAGATGGCTCCTTGCCACAAGGAAGTTTTTAAATATTTTGCTGTCAGGTGAGTTAAAAAATCGAACAGAAGACCGCGACTCAACGTCAAGCCTGCGGCAGCCGCACAAGTGCGTCAACAGCTGCCGTAAGCACTTCGTTTCTTCAAAAGTACACTACATATCAAATTTAAATCTCGCAAATTTTATACTGAGGAAGTTTGAAAAGCACGCTCAGAGTTAAATACTGTCGTGCAGACCTTTAGTATGAAGTCTACCACTACGTTGGCAGATCACATGTGTTATTCCGCCTTGTTAAGCCAATCTTTTATATTTTGTTCTTGTGGCCTGTTTCAGAGCCTCAGAGTGATACTACGTGTAAAGCACATTTACAGATAAGATTGAAAAGTTCGCTATTGTGCAAGATCTATGCAATGTGTTGAAAGAAAAAGTGATGCAGCAATGGTGTAGCGAAATTCTGTAAAAATAAGCGAACAGCAGCTATCCACGATGTATAGCAGCAAAAAACTGACTTAAAATAGCTTACATGTTGCGCAAGCAGATAAATCATTTACCATGGGTAGTTCAAAGACGTTAGAAAAATTTTTCAGATGAAAATTGAAAATTGCTGCAAGTCAGAATAAACTGTTGATTTAGAAGTACATTCTACAGCATATAATACAGTAATGCACGCTGCATACCCAAGGCGTTTCCTACCAGAATGAACTGAACAGCTTTTGGTGGCTTGATTTATGCAAGGAAATGGTGTCTGGTTGAAAACAAAAAAGTTTGACTAAAATCAACGTTAGCAGTGTTTTTGAGAGGTAGCCGTGCGATGAGTCTATACTGAATCTACAGGTTGTTGCCGAACCATGACAGAAATCTTTTAGTAACTCGGAGCTTGTGCACTTTGATAGGTACGCATTAGTTATGCAAGTGAAAAAACTAAAAGCGGAACTAAAATCGATAGTTGCAAGCCTGGTGTCTACTTGTGGCAGTGAAGAATATGAAAATAAAGCTGTGGCACAGTACAGAGAGAGAATGTTGACAATTACTTTTTTACAGATAACTAGGATTTACTCTTTGCTAAAAGTTAAAACGATAACTTCATGACACACACAACTTGAGGAAGAAAAGAGCAAGGATTTAAAACTTTGAACTGCGTCACCAGCCATGTTCTGCAAAATGATGTCATTGGCCATTGTTGCAATGCTGCATGGGTAAGTTTTGACACGATCATCGTGTTCTTCGATGTGAATAGCCATCTTGGTTCTATCATTTATGGATATTCTTTGATTTTTACGACTTTTTGAATCATTGATTGGAAATTGAATAGAAAAGCTCATTTTCCACTCATTCCCTGTGTTCACATCCGTACATATAGACAGTTGTACAAATTCAGTTATCTTTTTAGCCACGAACGTTTCATATGTATTTAAGCATAGTTGGCCTAGTTGCTGTAGCTGCAATCTTTTCCTTCAAAGATACGTTCTCTGCCACATTTTTATCAAAAACTTGTTGAAATCATGTAACAATGAAAACGTAGCGCACACAGAATCACACTTTTTAAGATTAAACTAAACCGTGAACTTATGTCAAAAGTTCCAAAGTAGACACAAGCAGATTTATACACTGCTGGTCAGTGACGTAGCCAGCCCAGAAATTTGGGGGAAGGCGAAAATTGTGGGGGGGACAAAATATTTGATTTTAGGCGTATAACACTATTTTGTTTGCAAAAACGGCTCTCAAAGCACAAAATGACTATGTTTTCTAAAAATTTGGGGGGGGCATGGCCCCTTTGGCCCCCTGGATACGCCTATGCTGCTGGTTACATCAGCATTTATCGTTTAATATTTTTCGTTAATCCGAATTTTTTCTTCTCACAACTTAAATGGACGCAAAATGTACTTCGCCAATAAGCAAAACGACTTATTAATCACAAATCCAAAGAAAGGAAGCCTTTGTAAGGTAGTGAGAAGATCGATTTTACACACACTTTGTTCTGCGTTGATGAAAATACTTCAAAGAAATGCAAAGGCTTCCAAACATTTTCAACCTACGGATGGTGCCACTTTTGTTACCAAATGGTCATATGCTGTACTTCCAAGACATATAATTTTTCAAAGTGGGTGTGACCAGTAGCAATTGATGACATCTATGTATAGAAATATTTAATCAGAAACCCAAAGTCATTTTGAGACAGAAACAAATGTACGTTTTTTATGCTTTTTTGTAACAATTTTTGCCGTATAATTTCGCAAGGTAAACATTTCTGAAAGACATTGTGACACTGTGAATCCCTAAGATTAGAAGTATAAACTGAAACGATAGTAATTGTGATTTTATCGTGCAGATAATGTTTCGACTTTTAGGTAGTGAAAACGTACTTGCTAACGTCTCTGTGGAAGTAAATTGGCAAGCTAAAGTACAAAAAAGAACTTGAAATAGGCTACACATTAGAATGTTATCAGTACTTACAGTACGTGTTTTAGGCGTGCATTCAGAAACAAGACAATAGTTTTGCTTTGCACCTTTCTTCTTGAAAATAATTTCTGAAGAAATCAAGAAACATATATAAAATGATATTTTGTGGTGGCAAAGCCGGCAACTTGTCCTGTTATCTATTTCATGAAACCAGCATCGCAAATCACGTTCTCTAATAACATGCACAAAAAACTTAATATAAATTTGTTTCTGTTTTAACAAGAAAAACAACTCATAAGTCATTCTCATGGTCATATGCTTATAGACATTACTTCAACAACACGATTCACATTACCACACCTCTATTTGTTACAAACAGTTTATCACATACTTTTGGAAATGTGAGCTAGTTTTCTGAACACAAATGTTCATTGTTACCCATAAACAGCCAAGGAGTTTTCGAAATAAGACAAATAACAGGTAACCTACTTTTATGTTGCCATTAGGAAAATATCTAATCCAGTACTGACTTCATTATTATTAGCTGTTGCACAACCATAGATAAACTGCTTGACTACAGTTTGTACTTAAACTGCTAGCATTACCTAAAAATGCAAGAAAAACAGAATGCAAAAGTGATATCGCTTCCTTCGATTATAAAGCATGGTACACAGTTTATTCCGACAACACAAATGAAAATTCGTTTTTGTTGGCAATGGGAGTTTTTTTTCAATTTTTGATGCGTACTGATCTTGCCCTCGTAGCTTCAGCTATGCCTCTGAGTCCAGCGCGATACCAATGTGCAAAATCTGAAGCTCTACGTATTGCAGAAGCTGCTGATTCACAAAATCGTAGCTGTTTTTGCAGCGCTGGAGCGAATCACGCGTATTTCAAGCAAGTCAAAGAGACTTTGGATGGAATATTGGGGCCAAGTTATGACATTCGACTGCGTCCGCAGTATGGAGGTTTGGTGACAAATTTTTCACTTTTTTAAACAACTATGAGAAACACACGAAATGTATCTGCTTGAAAGAGTAAGAATCTCCTGAAACACGGACTTCACACTCTTTGTCCTAGAAAGTCTTCCTTGGCCTCCCATGCTTTTTGGCTTGCATCTCCACAGCCAATAGTACACTCTGAGGGTAGAGCGAAATGACTTTCCATGAAATAACTGTTTGGAAGTCCAATTATATTATTAGGTATGCTAAATTGGCCCTCAGGTTATGCAAATTTTATAATATATTTGTTTACTCAGTTGCCCAGGAACAGTTACCAGAATTCGTTTTGTGATCTTTTGCGGCTGAACGTTGTTTATTGACCCCATTATTTAGAAAAATGAAAAAGTAGCCGCACTGACACTTTTAAAATTGATCTGCTTGAGGATGGTATATCTAAGTGCGATGCAGATTGACAACGTGATAATGTGTCAGATCATTAACGAAGTGCATCAGAATACACGTGTCATTATTATGGATACATCGATTTTACATTTACGTCAAGCAACTTCATTAGAAAGCTTCTTTGGCATCTGTAGGAGAACATCCAAAAATTCTGTTACTAATCAATACAAACTTCGTAAATTTAGAACAGAATGAAAGTTATTACTTCAAGACTCTTGCAGACAATGACTGCAGCAATAAATCTGCAAATGGCTTTGTTTGGCGGATTGCTAAAGCTACCAAAGCGTCGCTTAAACCGAAAAGGTTTCTCGCTTGCACCGAATTGAAAACACTCTTTTTCTTTAGATTCGCTAGCCAATCACAGCAACTCATTAAACTTTAATCAAAATATTTTATCAAATTTTGCGGGTTTAGCTGACGATCTTGACAAGCAATCAACTTAGGATTTTCCACGATGTTGTGCAAGCAGTTTACATTTTATTGCTTTCAGAAAAAGGGTCAATTTACTTTGTGAAAGTAAAACAAGACCAAGATGTTAACAAAATTTCGGTAAGATCATCTGAGCTAACATGATGCCTGTAAAAACTTGGTCTTTATTGCAAGTAGAATTTTAATTACCGAGAACGTTCTTTGTATGAATAACTTTGCTTGATGTTAGTTAAAAAACTAGTTATGTTATTTAAAAAAGCTTTTGTCATTCCTTTGCGACCGTCTTAGTAATCGTACATTTCCTGTCATGATTTTGAATAGCACAAGCGAGGTTAAAGCAGCATCAAGAAAGCTTTGAAAGCTTTTGAATATCGCGTTGTTGCAAAATGAAATACAACAAAAGTTTATTGCAAAGTCTTTCACTTACAATTCTGCACATGTTACATTCCTGGTACCCAATGTAAACCAAAGGGCATAGGCCAGATGTTTTTTTTAAATAAGTCTGAAAAATAATCAGTAGTTCCAAATTTCAATGGTTTTAGTGCAAACTGACTGTTTTTTGTGTAAAACAGAAGTGTGAAGAAGGTACGAAAGGCACAAGAAAAACAAGGTACTACTTTCCTGAGCAATTTCAAATGAATTATGAAATTTTAGACAAAAAAATGCTTTGAAAGACTTCTGGCGTAAGTTTTTTATAAGAGAATAATTGCATGTTTCTACTACAAAACCACGACCAGCCACTTACAGCGAAGTATTGCACGAATGCATGTGCTTCCGCAACTGCTTTACCTCTACAACAAACGTAATCTCTAAACTAATTTACATGCGTGATGCGCCGAACCTGCTTCACTCCATGCAACGAAAAGCTTCGTTCCTGACAATTTTCCTTAATCCAGCATGACATGACCAACTGGCTCGACACTTGACCCGTACACGCACGTCACTTCGATTACAAAGCAGTGAACTGAACTAATCGCCAACCGGCGAAACGCACGACATTGATGACGGTGTGCAGGACGCTCAAATGTCACGCTTTCCAACAACCTTATGAAGTTTACCAGTTGAAACAACAGGATGCTCAATTGAAACGTTTTTTTTCCTTTTTTCCATTCAACTTGTCAATTGCTGGGCCTCCTTTTGATGCAGAACGTAGCTGTTCTCTACACATCCTTGATTAGGCCACTGTAATGCTTGTGTTCAACTAGTGGAGTGGCGCTAATCGCTACTACTGTTGCGTGACATCTTCAAATTCAATGCTTTCAACCAGGTCTGTAACCAGGGGGGACGCAGGGGGAGCGAATCCCCCCTAGAAAATATTTCGCCCCTACTGGAAAAATGTGTTGGGCATGGTTTAAAGCTATTGGACATAGTTCAAAAAATTAGGGCCCCTCTCAGAAAACTCTTCGCTCCTGGTGTCCCAAGCTGGTTACGGGCCTGCTTTCAACAGATATTCACCAATGTTTTCTGATAAAGCTTCAACCGTCCTACTTCATAAACTCAGTTATTTGATGAAAAGTTGATACTAGCCGGCATCAGTGTATCAAATAAGAAAAAGAGCTTCTAGTAGCTTTCACCTTTCAAAAGTTTTGTATTTGCGCTTATGGCAAGTTGTGCTAGGACGCATGTCAAATTTTCTGACAAAGGCTTTACTGCGGTTAGTTACAAAGAGTGCTTTAAACAAACAATAAGCAAAACTTAGTGAATTCTCTAGTTCAACTGATTTAGGCCTGAGGCTTATGACCTCCTAAAAAGAGAGGCCTAATCAGTTTGTGGCACCCAGTGACGAAACCTTAGCAATTTGCTATGAACTTTGATGACATTTGGAAAATATTGCTATAATGATTTGAAAATGTGTTAATTTGCGGCACCCGTGTATATTGTCAATGGCACCCCAGTTAGGAACAACTGGCCTAAAATCAAAATGGATTGAGCCAAAAATTGATAAAAATCTGCTTAAAATTCTTTTAAAGTTTCGAATGATTGTAAAGCATGATATCTACTGCATTTTTGGCATGCAGAAAGACTTGCTTCAATGAAAAATTTAACTGATACTTTTAAGCACTTTCACATTGAGTTTTTTTAGAGTGTTGAATATCAAGTGAGTGCTTCTCACCGGTTTGAGACGCTGTCTACAGCGTCTCGCAGAGTATACTCGGCAGAGAACACAAGTAGACAAAATCAATGCTCTGCGTACGCACTCAGCACAGCTTCATTCAATAAGAGACTGCATGGGATTGTAACAAACGAAGTTGATTTCTGGCTAGGAATTTGACCTATTTTCCAGAGCGAAATATCGTTTAAATCAGTGCTTTAGTTGATTTTCCAATTTGAAAGGAGTAGAGCAAAGTTAGTTACAAATCAAAATTGTCATTCGATGAAGTTTCCCTGTTGCTGTCAATGTTTCAGACTGCCTGTGTCTCGTGGTAGAACAATTACGACCAGCATTGCGTGTCTCTGCGATGCACTAAGACTTTGTTTCAGGCTATACAAAACAATCAAAAAGTAACTGGCTAATGCGCGCATTTTGCAGCTGAAACTCTTGCTGTTGGGATCAGCCTCGAAGTTGATAGTATTGACAAAGTATCCGAAGTGAACATGGTGAGACAAATTATTTGTCTATGGGAGTATCTAACTATGAGTTTTTGTGTGGTACCGCGTATGTACATATGCTTGTGTCTTTGGATAGGTGCGCAAAATCATGGTTCATTTGTGGGGTGGTTTCAGTAAGTTTTTTCATGGCGAAAGGTACTCTATGACCTTTAAACGAACTTATCTGCTGTATACGTCTAAATCTTTGCATATAAGTGCACGTTCAATTTGCGCTGGGTTTTCTTCACTGCATGTCATAAAATAAAAAGTCAGGTACAAAAGCATAAAATCTTAACGTGAAAGTTCTAAGTGTATCAATAAAATGCCTCCTTGCAAAGTATTGAAAAGTTTTTTTTTTCAGAGGCCATATGTGGCAATGGCTTGGAAAAAATTATACATACAGTGCATCCTCGATTATCCGGCCATGTTGGGCAACCTTTTTCCAAAATCTTGGCCGGATAAGCATTTGGCCGGATTAGAAAAGTATCTATCGTAGGGCGCCCACCGTCCACCACCTACACCACACTTAAAAGAACCTAAAGAAAAAAGAACGAAAAAACGAAACTTGTATGAGAACAAGCTTACAAAATAAGAAACGAGGTTCTTGACAACATTGTTTGTTGGCTTTCTAGTTTTTTTCCACTGTAAAACGTGTAGATTTTAGACTAAATAATTGAATGTACCTCCCTGTTGAACCCGGCCGGTTA
>Ga0210059_1001771_pt1 | contig 33023 bp, 27 predicted proteins | sample Ectturendosymbi2_FD_188042 | JGI IMG/M metagenome (GOLD analysis project Ga0210059, IMG submission 188042) | Ecteinascidia turbinata endosymbiont from Florida, USA - Sample 2 (SPAdes) (version 2) | ecosystem: Host-associated > Tunicates > Ascidians > Unclassified | place: Key West, Florida... | reverse complement strand
GGCGAGTCGAATTTCAGACTGAGTCACTGTTGCAAATGTCTGAATTGCGTTCGCTGCCTCGCCCGAGTGAAAACGTTTTAATTTCGGGCTGAATTTTCGGATATCGGTAATTGCCGTGTGCAGAACAAATTGCCTGACATATTCTTAAACGCCAGTCATGTAGCAATTACGCACCGATTAAAGGGCTTCACCGTCTGTACCCTCTCGTTCCTATTCGTGCTAAGAGTGAATCTTTTTTGTTTTTTTAGTCACAAAAAATCGCTTCTTTTCGAATTGGATGCGCCTAGGTCGACTGAACAATTACTGAAACTCGTTAGCACATAATTAGCTTCGGTCGAAATGTGGTGACATCCAAGTTGAAAATCTAATTGAACCGCCAGTCACAAAGGTTAGATTTTCTTTGCAGTAGTCGGTGTTATTGTTACGAAGGACAGCAGATTTCGCAAAACAGCGTTTTTTCTTTAGATGCAGTCTGGTGCTGTTGGTCCATGTGGGAACTAGCTAAGAATTAAAATCATGGTGCTTTTTTGTTTTTCAGATTTTAAATGCCTTGCAAGCGCAGTAGGATTTTAAAACATATTGAGTTAAATTTGTGATATATTAAATTAACCGGCAAACGGGGCAGTATATGCTAAGTTGCTCTCAGCGTCTGCTGCGTTGTAAGATCAGAGGAGAAACAATGGTGGACCAGCATGTTGTACCGTCATTCGATCTCAACATACCATCAATCAACCTGAAGGTGAAAACAATTATTTGTTGAAGGAATTTTGAATGCTTAATGTTTTTTTTTGTACAATAGAGCAAATTAGTGTCTTTCATATGTTGTAGCGGCCGGTGAAATTATTATCACGTAAACCTTTTTGGTTGGCGTATATTGGCGAACAACGCGTGCAGAGCAAAAGAGGGAATGCTTCCTGGCAACAGTAATTGTCTTGGTTTGTTTTTAATTCTACATCAAAAAATTTGAAACCGGGAAATCCTGCAAAAAAGGTAAAACAAACGAACGGTTCCTTATTGTTCAACAGTTTATGGATGCGCTTACGAATAGGAAAAGCTGTCTGTAATGTCTATGGTTGATTACGGAAGTATTTTGTTTTCTGAAAAGAGATCAATTTGCTTTTTGCGCAGCACGACGAAAATCCTTTCTTTGACGACGATTTTGATTATGGAATGAAACTGCCATCCGGTTACGGTAGCCCTGACGGTATGCCGCGGAACGAATACGCTCCTCCCCCTTACCCTCTGGAACGCAAATGCAACGCTAATCTTCAACATCAAGAACATTTTGGTATGTTTCTGCTTATGTCGGTTACTTTGTTTTTTTAACTTATGTCGCACCTATTTTTTGCGATATCTGCGTTGTTTCGTGATTTTTGAGGGTGTTAGTTTTGTGTTGTTTTATGCTTTTCATTGTGTTTTAGCCGTGAGATCGGTTGCCGATGCGCGCGCTAAATTGCAAAATGGCGTGGACGGAAATGCGAACGCGAAGATGTGTACGCTGGGCAAGGATTTCGCGATACAGGTACGCGTCAAGTGTTTACGTCCGCTCTTTCGTGTTTGCGACCGTGTCACATGGGGTGAGGTTGTATGGCTAGCTCGCCGCTCCAGCAACTGATACGCACACCAACCACCTTGGGTGACGGTTTGTGAAGAATTTGATTTTAACGTAAACCCGTGTGACTTATACGCCTGGCACGCAGCTAACCGCATTTTGCTGTTTGTTCAGGCCAAGGGCGGTCATCGTAATTCGCCTTCGCGCACCCCGTATTCTGTTGAAAAATCAATAGCAGGAACACCAGCTGACGTCATAGAACCGCTGTCGAGGTAACGGATGATTTTGTTTGCACAATGTGACATTACATAAGAATTGCGCCTCATTTAGATCGTCGTGTTTTTCGACGACGTTACTGACGTTGCAGAATGGCTACAAAGCGGCACAAGAGTTTCGTGTATTGTAAAGAGATACTTGCTTTGTTCAGACTCCTTTTTATTAATTGTACAGCGGCATGCCTCACAAACGATTATTTCCAAAGCTTTGGTAATATCCGCTTTCTATAAATAGAAATATGTGCATCGAGTTTGTAAAATGAGTCAGTATAGCTTTGCGTATTTTTTCCCTGGTTACTACCTGTACGGTATTCGGAGCAGCTGCGCTGGCAGCTTCAACTTCATTCCTTTCTCGCAGCCTTAAGAAGCGGCGACCGCGCCTTACTTTACGTCTCCCCAGTCGGGAGGACGCTGTCCAAGAAGTTCCAACTGGTCGCGAGTATGGGTCGGGCACGCCGTCGTGTGGCACCGAGAGTGGAGCATGTACTCCATTAGACGATCCAACCAGCATGCCTTCTCTTAACTGCAAGCCTAACGACGAAGGTTGGGTTCGCATTGTTTGGCGATTGTTGCTTCCATACCTTTAAAAGTGTGCCTCTGGTAAATGCTTTCTTGCAGTTTTGTTTCTATCCTCGAACGGAGAGTGCTTGTGTAGAGGTTTTTACTTATTTTTGCGATTTGCTGTTTTGATTGAGCTAAAAATGCTGGTTTTTCATTTCGTTCTTTATTTGCTCAGTGCCAAAAACTCCGCTTTTCCCGCTGATAACACCTGGGACTGGCGCAAAAATGAACGAGGCCATCACAGAGTCGTTTTCATCGTTTACGAAGATCATGGAATCGAAAAATATGTCGAAAGGTAAACTGATTTTCAAACGCCAGCTATGCCTTACGTGTGAACCGCATTTGGATGGAGTGGCATATCGTGTTGCGCGATAAGCAAATTCACTGCGGTTCGAGAGGCTTCTACCACTGGATTATTATTAGATCGTCGGCTTAAATATTGTTTCACAGCAGCCTGCCTATATTTCCCGTGCACGAGCTTGTTGGCGTTGCCATGGCAATGCTTTGGTGTGTTTTTCATTCGCTCTCGACACAAACAATATTGTTTTGAAAATCTTTGTGTCTGTGGGGATATTCTCACGTATGCAGTACCGTCGAACTATTCTGCTTGGTTCGCGGAAAGCGTTTTATGGGCACAGCGTTGGGTATAAAGGCCTTTTCAGAAAAATCTGTTTAATTTTGCTTTACATCACCACGCGCACTTGTTGACGTGGAGTCGACTGAACATGCACGCGTTGTTATTCGGGCAATTTTGAAAGATGAAGACAAAACACAGCAGATTAGGTCGTGAACGTCGGTATCAGTGTTCCCTCTAAGAAAATTCTACACTGAGCAAACATTTGTTCTGTTGCGAACCAAGCGCATGCAACTGCGCAACCGTGCAGACACAAACAGTAAAGCGTTCCCAACGTTAAAAGGGCTATACGATATATATATATGCCGTATTAAATTTAGAATATTGGAAGTGCGCGAAAATGAGATAGCACTGCGCAAATTGTCTGATGGTATTGCGCAGTTGCGCACTTTAAACGGAACACTGGTCGGTATGTTAATGGACTGTTTGATCACAGACCCTCGTCAATGGACACCGGCGGACGTAAAAACGTGGGCTCGTTGGATAGCTCAAGAATTCAGCATACCGTCTCTGGATGAAAGCAATTTCGCCATTCATGGTTCGGTCCTGTGCGGGCTCAGAAAAGAAGATTTTTTGCGGTTGTGCCCTCCTTTTGTTGGGGAAATCTTGTGGGAACACTTGGATAGATTGCAGAATGGTAAAATTTTAGATCTAAGAGTGTGTTGTGCGATCCCAGAAATACCTTGTTTTGAAGAACGTGCTGTGCTGTAACCAACAAGATAGGCAATCTTCAGAGCAGCTTTTCATATCAAACATTCTTTTTTATCTCCAGACTGTAGACAAGAACCTCTGCTTGATCACCAAGTTACATCAACTGTCCCGTATAATGCCAAGATTGTTTCAAAAATTGAAGCAGGTCAGCAACGAAAGCCTTCCTGCTATTGAACGTTGTACGACTTAGACGTATTGGATCTTTCCTTTAGCGATAGCAAATTTTTTCAACGCCTTTGTGCGGTTTGGTCCACTGTGTAACTCCGTGGCTCGTTGCCATCGTGTGTGTGTCAACTGTGCGTCGCATTAAAAAAGACACGCGCGCCCGCTTAAAAATACAAGTCTTGAATCGCAGACGTCGCGACTCCGAATATTGGCGGAGAGTTTATTTCGGTGTTGCGTTGCCTTGAAATATCTTGACCGTTGTGGTGTGGTTATTAATAACACCGCTTGTTCTGAACGTGAACATTCTTGCGCGCAGACAAACCGCTCATGGGTGAAGCGACGGACCGACCTGTGCTCGAACAGCCTTACAACGTCTCGACAATGTCGAATTTCGCTGCGTCGGCCGCCACGCAGAGAGAAGCGAAATTGACGCACCACGCTGCCCTTGCTCCACCCACGAACCTCCCTCTGCACAACCACGTGCATGTCAAAAGAGAAGCGATGGCGCATGGCCTTGTTGGCGGCCACTCCCCGTTTCCTTGCGACCCAGCGCGTCGCACTTACTCGTTGGAAAGCGCGCGTCCTGTTCCGCGCGTCAAGACGGAGGCCGTGGCTCCGCACGACGTTCGCCGTCAGATGTCGCTGCCGCCGATGAGCGACAGCAGGTTTTTCGAAAATCGCCGCTTGTCGGATCCGACCCTGGCAACGTTGAAGCCATTCGATGGACACCGGCCTCTGATGCACCAGGTTTCTCATCCGTTTCCCACACCGACCACTCCCAATGCACCGCCCACGCCCTTTCACAATCATTCTTCTATGCCTCCGCTCCCAGGCGGTCCGCATCACCCAAACTCTGTGGGCCAACAACACTGGCCGGATTTATATTACGTAAATCTAGCGTCGTATCACCACCATCAGCACTTGGAAAATTTGAAGCGACAGGAGATGACAAAAGGTTCGTTTTAAAGCATACTAATCGTAGGCCGCAGGTCTGGATTGCAGAAAGCGGCGGATGGCGAAATTTTCGCACTCACCGTCTTTAAGAACCTGATCAGAACTACACAGTCTTTTTGCTGCCCAGAAACAAAATATTAATGATAACAAAATAAGTTGGGGAGAGAACAAAATGTTTGTGAAAATCGCTTGCAGGACATAATAAATTACGTACAAACGCAAGAAGGTAAATTAAGGCGAGAACCTGTTCCTGCGTTGTAATGCATTTAGTCTTCCTTTTCGCCCCGTTAAGCGAATAGTTGACTTTTTGATGTGGTTTCGTGCCTGAACTTGATGATACCCTGGTTTTAAGAAGTATGTGTAAAAATGTTCAACCGTTCCGCCGAGTCATTTGCTTTGCTGTTCCTATGCATCGGATCAAACCGTACATTGAAGCTATGCTTTACCAATTTCCTACGGCGACTGCTTACAAATATGTGAACTTTTCCAGAGAAAATCCAGCTAACGGCTCACAACAAAGCATTTGCCGATTTCGGGGGCGCGCCGCATCGGCAGCCTTTGATTTCTCACGGCAGCACGATGAGTTGGGATGGCCAACACGACTCCATGCTCACTCCAGAAGCAGAGGTGGGTTCCATCTGTTGCTCACGTTGTGGGCATTACCAGGCGACCTCGCATCCAATCGTTCCGTTTGCATTTTGCAGCATCCAAATTTTGACGGTACGTTTGCGCACCATCATCCGGGACGATTGAACCATCCCGTGCCCCACGGTTCAGGCCAAGACTTTCCCAGCAACCCGGTCATACCTGGCGCTTTCCTGACCGGCTATAACGGTGAGTCGTTCGGGTCAAGTGTGGTTGAGTGTGTTTTCTCGTCAAGGTATTGGAGACTGTAGTGGTTAGCGTGTTTGTCAGCGGAAGCATGGCGGTGACTGTTCCCGACTGTGCATTTAATGCCGCGTGTTGCGTTTACAGGAAGCGGACCGATTCAGCTGTGGCAGTTCTTGATAGAACTTCTGACCGACCGCTCTTGTCAACACTTCGTCACGTGGACTGGCGACGGCTGGGAGTTCAAAATGATTGACCCGGACGAAGTCGCGAGGTGATTGTTTGAAATGCTGGAATCGTTTGCTTGCAAGGCAAGAGCGCATATCGTTAATCGAACATTCGCCCTGTTCAGCCTACTGGTGACGCATGGTAGTTGACCCAGTGTTGGCTGCTGACTAGCACACGATGTGCTGAACTTGTGCCTTTCAACGGAGAAAGTTCAAATGTTTATCCATTGTTTCGCAAGAAACCCAAGGTTCATGTTTGCCATCATACACTGGGTATGCTCAAACAGTTGTGGAAAGCAGCTCGTACATTTTAAACGTTTGCTTTGTCAAGGCGCTGGGGTCGACGAAAAAACAAACCGAAAATGAACTACGAAAAGCTGTCGAGAGGTCTTCGGTACTACTACGACAAAAATATTATTCAGAAGACTGCTGGAAGGTAAATCTGGATGTCAGGAATTTTCCTGTGGCCAAAGACCCAACGTTTTGACTCTAACACTTGGTTGCTGGAGAATACCGTATTTATTCGATTGTTAGCCGCCCTTGAATAAGCCGCACGAAATGGTGTTAAGAAATTAATGTAAGCCGCCCTTGAACATACGTTACCCAAGCATCGACAATACTGAGCTGAGCGTCATCTAAAGCTTTGGATAAGGTAAGGAAATAAAAAGTGTAAGCCGCACGAAATGATGAAAAAAGCGTTATAAGCCAAGGCTTACAGTCGAAAAGATACTCTGCGAATTTACATTGAAAACGTCAATAAACGACGAGGTGCCTAATTCTGTCATAATTAATTTTGCCAAGATAGTGTGAAAACTAGACTAATACATGGTACGAAAGCGGTATATTTAAGCACTGTGATGTCGGGAGATGCATTGCTGATCACCCTTTCGTGTGATCAGGCGCATGCTTGCGGTGATCGACAGATATTCCGGCTGAACTTAATGGGTTAAGGAGACGTGCTTAATTTATGATCGACTATTGCTGTTTTTAAGCTGCAGTAAAATCGCCAGGTAACGTAAATTGCATTTGCGTTTCCTCACAGGCGGTACGTATATCGGTTCGTCTGCGATCTTCAAAGCCTCCTCGGTTATTCGCCTGCGGAGTTGCATGCTATGCTGGACATAAAACCGGAGGATCGGTTTACCGATGACTAACTGGAATCACACGACAATGCGAGATAAGGCAACAACTGGATGCACGCGTTCTGGAGCGTCGAGTTTGCAGTCGGAGCCGAGGGACCAGACTGTGTTGAAAGCGCGCATTGTACATATAATTCGTAAAATTGACGAAGACTGCTCTGCCGTTGTCGCACGGAGCACTGCGAGTGGATTTTACCATGCGGTGTTCGCTTTTAATATATGTATTTGCTGACGGGACTATTCAAGCCGTTGTCGATTTGCCTGCATAGTGCCTGCTGTATGTTGCCCCGCCCTTTTGCTTGTGCATTCCTTTTCATGTTCATGTCTCAGTAGATTTTCCCTGTAATATATTTTCACCTCCTTTGCCGCTATCGTGTTGTAACTGCCTGTCTGCGTTATATAATAACCACATACACATCACAAAACAATCAGCATCTTTTCATTAGTTGCACTGTGCCCTGCAAATAACACAGCCAGTTATGCAGTCTTTGTTACTTTTATTGTTTTGCCTTAGCCGAGATTTTTGCCTAATCGAGCTTACGCGCGACGCGTGACAATCATCACAACCACGCAAAACCTTGATGCGCACAGCTGCAACATTAAGGGCAGCGACAGACGTGCCAGGCGGTTTGTAAATAATTGTGTGTCTTCGCTTGCTACTCAAGAACGGTGCTGGATCCCGTTGCTGAGCCACTGACTGCTGACATTGCGCTGATTCCATGGTGTGCGGTGCAGCTTAAGCTTTGTACGTGTTCTTTGTTCTTCTGTCTTTTCACAATTGTTTGTTATTGTTGGCTTGAAATGGAGGCAATACAGGCAGAAACTGCTGGTAAGGGTGCCTTCGTTGTCAGTGCAAGATGAAAAAAATCAGGTCTCTGATAGTTCATAATCAGACCCACCATAAACTAGCAGCACCGCTGCAGCAATATATGTTTTACCAGCGTCCTCGGCCCCTAAACCCGCCTCTACCCCGGCCACCTCGACCGCCACGGAAACCACCTCCTCGACCGCCACGGAAACCACCTCCTCGACCGCCACGGCCTCTACCGGGTGCGCCTCTACCGCGACCTCTAGGCTTAGAAACGGATCCTGGTGGTGGCGGAAGGAAGCGTTGCATGGGCAAAAGTTTTGCAGGATCAATAAAAAATTTAGTGTCTAGTGCAAACGATGAAGCTTGCATATTGTCCGCCATCTTCACTGAGAAGTAGAATTCCCTGATTTGTCCAAATATTTCGTCAACTTTCCCGATCCGTGATTTGTTTTCCAGATAAACCGGTGCATTGAAATATGGAACCTATACAAAGTCACAGTACGTCAAAGCCATTTAAGTGAAAAACGAAGCAAATAACTGCAAAAACGTCTTCGCGAAGCAGCGAGAGATTTTTGCACAGATTAGCATCGACTAGCTACCGTTTCGTGACTAGCGTTCAGCTTTGTTACCTGACGTGATATCGTGAAATCACATATTATTACCATTGCTGTAAAAAATTTTAACCAGTTCACTTAGCAGTCAAAAAGGATTGCAGCCTGACCTGCATTTCCATTGTGACCTATGATTACCATGCACAACGTCATACATCAATACTGTCTGGAAAAGGTTCATCTTCGTATGTTACACATTTATTACTGTTCTTGTTTTCTTAACCTGAAAACTTACTTTTTCATTGGTGCACTTGCACACCAAGTCTTCCTGGCATGGATGCATTACTTGGCCCAGTTCAACAACATACTCTGGAGGTTCATCATTGAATGGCTTTCCTCTGAATCCACCCCTACCTCTGTTTTGCCCTCTGCCACGAAAACCTCCCCTATTGCCACGAAATGACATTTCCTTAGTAAGTTGTTACAATCTGTAAAACAATTCATACTGGTAAGATTTAATCAAACCACTCAGATCAACTATATTTTAGCATTCATCTCAAGCACAGGGGACAAGCATCACATCCTTAACAACAATTTAGCTTCAAAATGGTATATAGCTTCATCTTTAGTCATTTTTATCACATTAACCTGCAAAAGCATTTGCTAGTATTGTCAATTACATGTCTTTGTTTTGCACAGTTAATATCTTACATTTACATAATGTTTGCTTTTGTAACAGACGTAGCATGAAAACAAACCTATTGTGGACAATCTGGGCGTAATGATCCATGTAAATCATAATAGCTGACAGTTCTCATAGTCTGGCTGTTTTTGCTGAGACATTTCAGTCATTCATCCAAAATAGCTTAATAACGTTGTTCTGTTCGGAGATTTTTTACAACTGAAAAAGGCAACATGACTGAATTGTCTAAATTTTTGCAGTCATTAAAAAAAATTCAGTGCGTGCTAAAAAAAACAGCTCATAGTGCTCTGTTGTGCTGAAGCCTGTTATACTCAAGTATTTAACAATCTTCTGTAGTTAAACACAAATACAGCATGAAACCAATCCCTTTGGAAGTCAAAATTTATGCTCACTGCTGTCATCACTTGATTTGATTTTTCTGAGTTGAAACGTGTTCAACTGTTCATTGATCAGTAAATCTGCATTTGTCACCTTGCTCTATTAGACAAATGTCACACTTTTGTAAGTGTTTTCATAATTCAGATATTTTTTGCCAATAGACATGGATGGCAAGAGATGCTTTTCTTTTTCAGTTCCTGAGTCAGCTCTGGCCCCATTCTTGTGTTGGTACACTCTGTTTAAAGATAAACGTACATTTTTGGTCATACTGCTTCAAAATATATACTTCATTTACTATGTGCCATGAAACAGAATTTGACATTTTTACTAGAACATTTGGATGAGGATAATATATATGAAGTATATATTTTGTTGAAAATTTCAAACTGATTCCCCCAAAAAACTACGTAAGTTCACCAAGGCAGTTTTTCTTTAACTCCTGCAATATTATTTATGAAAAGGTCTTCTAGTTATGCACTTTTATGTAATTAAGCAAACATGGACTGAAATTGCACCATTAGCACTTATATTTACATCTTGACGATCAATTTGTAACATAACAGTGTTTAGATATAGACACAACACAAGCATGTGATGATGATCAGATATGCAAAAATTTGTATGGCTCAGACTGCAAAAAATTATTTAAAATTTTTGCTATTTTTATAAGCTCAAGTACAAAAAATCATTATAAGATCTTTGCTATCAGGAAAGAATGACTTGGCATTACCTTTGTAATATTGCAACGTGCCATCACAAGCCGGATAATTTGAAGCCCTGTAAGAGATTACACAATGTCCTAAAAGACAAAAAAATTAACACAGTCATGTCTTTTGCTTCAACGACAAGTTGGTCAGATTGCTTGTTTTGGTTTTGTGTACAGATTTAGTATTTCTTTCATGTATGTATTGCTTACCTAGCTAGAAACAGATGAGAAAAGCACCTGATTTAAAGACCTATGTTGTCTTGGGCATTCTGGTGGTTTGTTTGCATAAAAGTTTTCTGATCAAGAGACTCAACAAGCACGGACAAAAGTAACTTCACTACATGGGGCAATGTGAGGGACATGAACACAATCAAAACATGGTTCACTGAAGCATATGAAATGTCCAGCAACAAAAAAATCATATGCCTATCCCCTAAGGAACAGCAGGAAACTTCTCAGAACTTGTATAAATGATCCTAATTGTGAAAGTCAAGGTGACAGTAGTGTAGTCAGCCCAAAAATGTGGGGGGAATTGGGGTGGAAAAAATGTTTGATTTTAGGTGAATAACACTATTTTGTTTGGGATATCACCTCTTAAAGCACAAAATGACTATGTTCTAAAAATTTTGGGGGTCATGATCCCCTAGGCCCCCTGTTTATGCCTATGCAAGGTGATACAAAAAGCTGTTGAAGAAGTTATGAAGGCACAGACATAAAATTGCAGAGATAGGTGAATGCCACCTCATAGCAGTGATTGGGACAAACTCATTAAAATTCAAGTTCATTAAGAACAAGGTTAATGTTGAGGTGGAGGCCTTCCAGCAATTCTCAACATATACAGGTGCTGATTGTCATGCAGCACATGGGCTAAGTACCAGGCAGCTTTGACAGTTTAACATATTTAGGTCAGTTTCAGAAAGTACCTCTTAATTGAAACCTAAACAAGTGCTCCAATTATTTTATCCATTATTTCTCTTCATAATTGTCATATGCAAATGTATGAACTTTTCACATCTTTTTCTCTTGAAGTTTCAAGATAAAAATATTACAGTCAGTATCCAATAGAAGCCAGATATGTATCTGTACATAGCCCCATTTCTATTCAATAAAAACCTATTCCATACAGATACATATGCCAGTACTGAATGTGTCACCATGCAAGCAGCAGTGCAATTTCTAATTCTTTATTAATCATTTGCAGGTAGTTACTCAGTAAATAAGGAATCTTGGGGATCAATATCATGTTAAAAGGTAAGCCTAATCAGTATTAGACAATTACAAATATCATACAAACATATCAAGTATTGATCAACAATCATAGAAGTTTAGACCCTGGATTCCCAACCTGGAATACATATATGACTACGGTTATATTCACTTATTTGAAAGGGTACATTTAAGGCTAGCAATAAAAAGGAACATACTTATTTAGGATTCCATTAAAACTTAAAATGTCCTTATTTGAAGATCATTTTAAACATTTGATTTTTAGTTTATATTTAATACAGACCCAAAAAATTAACTTTGAGACATAAGAACAGAAACTACCTTTATAGTTCTAAGAATCTAAAGATTCTGAAAATTCAGTAGACTTTTCTTATTTTACTCAGCCATTTTATTATAAAAATTTTTGAGGTACATGCTCATCTGTTGAAATGTTGAAGGGGTACATGGTTAGAGAAAGATAGGGAGCCCTTGTTCACACTGTACAATGATGTAACAATTTTTTGAAATACCCAGTGCAATTGGACAATAACACAGAAAAGTTAAATTCTATATATGAAAACAGGGAATGCAATGTAAATCTATTATATACATATCAAAGACTGAGAACAAGCAATGCAGGTTAGGAAGTAGATTTAATTTATTTGTTTATGACCAGCCACAAAGTCCATAGTATAAACACACACACTCTACCGAATGCAAAGGCATTGGAGCCGGAGGAATCGCAGAGTTACAGACACTTTTTGCAACTACATTGAAAACAGAACCATAGGGTTACAAGCAAATTGTTAACACTAACTTAAGCTAACATGTAACACTTCTTTACAACACTACTGCGGAGTAGAGTGCCAATTCCTAAACTGGCCAAGTTTAGGTAAATTGCAAATGCATTGTGACATGAGACGCCATCAATCAAACAGACATTGCAAAGTTTGATCACTCATTCACAGAGTAAAATGTGATTGTAGTGTTCAAAGAATAGGAACAAATACAATCTGACTGCATCAAAGTACGTAACCATAATAAGTAACATATTATGTTGTTAGATTTTCCACATCTTTCGAGAAACAAGTACGTGTTTTTTCATAACAGTCTCAAAGGTAGGAATGTTACATTGAACCTGATGGCTACTAACATTCGCTCTCCAGGATAGGTTGTATGGAGCTCTGCATCCAAAATTATATGCCACACGCAATCTCTGCATGCATGACTTCCTGAAATTACACCATAATTGTGATGCATACATGGGTTTACAAAAGGAACAAAAAATATGTTTTAACTGCATTTGAATATCGCGAAATCATGAAAAAATGAGAGTCACAGCTTGTTTGCTGCACAATATCGATATGGCAGTTGCTTCTGAATGTCTTTGTTATCTGAGAGCTCAGTATCCAATACAATCCCCAGATATTTGTATTGGTTAACAGATTTTACGTTTTGACCACCCAATGTCAATAATGGATAACAAAACTGTTTGTGTGACGTTTAAACGTCATACAAACAGTTTTGCTGCTGCAGCATTCATGACATTACAGTGGAGGTGCACAGTATTAAGCAAAAAAATATTTTCAACAATACAGACCATGAAGAAGTAAAACGGTTAACCATAGGCTGTGTTAGTATAATAGTTGTCTGTAGAGCTCACAGTGATTCACAGCGTTTGACAAAAAAAAAAAAATCCTCGTTTGCCCATACAAACACTGCTCAAACTTTCTCTTAGAGAGCCCTCGATTTTCGCATGCTTGCTCCTGCAGCTATCTTCTAATGTAGTTTGCCAACTTCTACAAATGTACCTTTTTCCTTTACCCATTTTTTAGACTTATAAAAGTGTGTGTTTAGCATTAGAAAGCAGACTAAGATTTGGTGCTCTGCTTGTGTGACGTCGTAAAGATCTATGTGACCAGTATACTGCACCTACTAATAAGCCACCAGGCCGTAAATTTTAGTGAATTAAATGAGTAATCATACTTTTTGCTTAAAAAAGCTGGAAACAAATAATTTTAACATTCCACTCTTGTTGTTAATTAAAATCATCAATTTTTTCATGGTATTCGTGTCATTTGTAGTACCATCCACTTTCACTTACTGCCGCGTTCATCTGTATATTGAGCCAAAACATGGATTTGACTAAGGGTGTATAACTTAGGTAAACGTTCAAATGAAATCGGATACGTTAAGGTTATATTAAATAAAATCGGAACTTAGGTTAAATGTTAAATGAAATATTGAATCTTCATGAAATTTTTGTGCTGATGGTACTTAGATTAGAAATTCTTTGAAATTTTTGTTTTATGCCACTGTTGTACAAGATGAAGTGAACTGCTGAAATTCAAGATGATGGATAAAGGTTTGCATATATTTTTCTAGCAGTACATTAAGTCATGTTACCCTAACCAAGCCTATAACCCTAAATCTAATATTCCAACCTTAACACCATAACATCAAAAACAAAAGCCCATTATAGCTTAGTGTAGAGATAACCTACTGAAATCACTTTGTCAAACATCATGACATGACATGTTCACCCTAATATTCATGTAAGGGAAGACTGAACAAGCCTTCTCTGTGTTGATCAGCACTAACCGTACGTTGAATCGCGTGTTTGTCAGCTACGTTCATGTACACATGCTTTGTTGGCCATCCCATTTTTGATAATAGATACTACACATAAATAAAATAGATACTTTTCTCTTATAAGTTGTAAAGCAGCAGTTGAGCTTGTGTAGCCATAAGTTTAGACTTTTCCAAAAGCTAAAAATCTAAAGGATACAACTTTAACTTCACAAACTTTTATTTTGCAACAGATTTTACTTTTTAATGTCTGTTGCTGGCACTGTAGCAGTTGCAGCGACATTGCCAGTGTTGCCACTGGGGTTAGTTTAGTCAACATCAGATTGTCGCCTTCTTCAACATCAGATTTTTGCATTACAGTTTCATACAAGCGAAATCAGTGGTCCATGAAGTTTCAATGTGTCAATAGGCCTTACCCCCAAATCAAATTTTCGGCAAACTGGATACCCTTTTTCAACAGTTTAATAACAAAAAATATAAGAAACAAAGCAGAACTGGTAAAAAATAGATATTCACTAGAGTAGTGAGGAAGAAGGTCAAATCAAAGGCTGCATCACATTCATCAGCAATAACTTTCTACTTCATCATGTGGGTACAGTGTTGCAAGATTACTAGAACGAATACAATGATTAGGTGTTAATACATTGATTGTTGAATACCCCAATGATTGTCTAATCTCAATACCCCCTCCAGGCTGGGGATAACGAGACAATACTTTTAACTTTAAGAACCCCTGAGCTAAATAATTCCATTACCAATTCCATAACAAAGCCTGCTGAACCTCATTCTCCTACGCCTAGAGCAGTGGTTCTTTACCAGGGGTACGCCTCCCAGGAGCATCAATAAATTTCTAGGGGAGCACGAGCTTTTACGCACTCTACAACATGGATAGTTTCATCATTTAATTCACCAACAAATACATTTGTCTTTACAACTTATTTCATGTCAGAAGGCTTGAATCAAAGGACGATTACGACTTTGGAGGGGGCGTGGTACAAAAACAGTTGATTAAGGACCACTGTGACAGTGGTCCAAAAGTGCCGTCACTAAATGGAGAAATCGTTGGTGCGTAACAACAAAATGTTATTCTCAACGCAGCATTTGGTCTGGAACGCCTTCAGTTTGGAACAACAACCAAACACACATGAGGTTGAGACTTAAAAAGCTTATATGAATCTAACTTATTTTCACCCTAGAAAGAGAAGAATTGTGGAAAACAACAATAGCCCGCTCAACATCAGATTTGTCGCCAAAACATCAAACATCAGAAATTTCTCTCAAAACATCAGACCTGATGTTAAAACATCAAAAGTGGCAACACTGGACACTGCGTTACTTACCGTTACTTACCGCGAGGCTTGACAACTTACTTACCACTGCTAAGTACTACTAGCCTACTGCACCACCCCAGTAGTGCATAAACTCAAACTGCATAAGGCCTACATCACATTCACAATAGAACAATTCACTCGCCTTATTCCGCTTAACAGGCTACTGTGATAGCCGCATGCACAGCAAATTTACAAAAAGCTTTCATTTATTCTCGCGAACATTCCACTGTAAAGGTAACCGGACGTCTGCAAAACGAGATTTTTATAAGAACCATGCCTGCTGAGCTGCTGGCTGGAGATAACGTTTACTGAGTAGTAAATGCCATACGATTTCTGGTCGTTCGCAAAAAGGCATGGGCCGGCCGGACACTGGACAAACATTCATTTTTTTGACTCCACAATCCACATCCGATCCAACTCTATGAATATTTGCTCCTCATCCGCTATTCCCCGGCCAAATCCGAAAAGTTCAAAGTTGACTCCATCTAGAATTCAAAAAATTCTAAACACTACAGAAACATGTAGTTTACGTGGTGATAGCTCAGTGTTGGTTAGTGTTTGAAATTTGCTCCTTGCCAGGGCGACGATATTTCAGTAGTAGAGTGCCACCTCTCAACTGGAAGTTTGGGTGTTCGACCCATGCCCACTGCTGTTAGAAAATCGCCATAGCGTTCATTGGGCAAGAGCCTTTACCGCAACCGCCATGGCAAGGAGCCGGTTACAGTCTCCCCCCAACTGCCGCCACCAAAATCAAACTAAATATACACATTTTGAATGAAAACTTTAACTCCACTACTCCACCTCACAATTCCATCAAAGAGCAAGCTGAAGTTTTGCCACTCAAAGCTTTTTATTAGTCATTTGTTTAGTAACAATGGTTCTATTTTAACACAATCATGATTTCCCATTCATAACTTCATTTATTAATCTTACTGTTGGAACCTCTCTGTTGGGGTTGCGTTGAATGTGTGATTCACCACGAACGGGATGTGCGCGAAGAAAACACCCATACATATGTGGCGCGAACAAACAATAGTAGAGTGATCATGGCATGTGATCTCTATTGTTGCTTGCTGCCACAGGGACAGTGTGAAGCTTTTGCGCACATGCCGCTCGGGTTTTCCAATCGCATCAAAATGGTCCTGTGACCAGGATGTGAAGGTCGTGCCAGATGCACCCTTCACAAAAAGAATGTGTGATCGGTGCGGTTCGTTGTAAAAACAAGGGGATGTTTGTTGCAACCTCTCCATTGGCGTTGCGTTGAATGTGTGATTCACCACGAACGGGGTGTGTGTGAAGAACTACATCCATATAAATATGGCAAGAACAAGCAATAATAGAGGGATTGTGGCGTTTAATCTCTGATGATACTAGCATGTGAACGATTGAACGTACTGACTGGCGTACGCAGAGTGTGATAGCGGCACGTGATCTCTATTGTTGCTTGCTGTCACAGTGTGAAGCTTTGTGAACTTGCCGCTTGGGCTTTCCGATTGCAGCAAAATGGTGCTGTGACCACTGACCAGGATTCGAACCTTGGTTGATCACATTTTGTTGCGATCGGATTGATCGTATTTTGTTGCGATCGATATAAGTCCTTATGAAATACCGGATAACTAAACATGGTGCAGTATTTTCTGAAAAAGTTCAGGTTTCGGAAAATTTGGGAGTGTGACGGGTTCCTTTCGACCTCCTCCTGACTGCATGCCTGGTGACGTTTTTGAAAGTAGTTATGTTTTTGCACAGTTTAAACATTTAAACTGGTTTCGTTTGTTTGTTTTTGCAGTCATTTTTTCAATTTGAATCATAGGCCTACACGATATGACTACTGCAGAAAATATCAGTGATGTAGCTGGAGTGTGGGCTGCCCGGGACGGCCATTGAGTTCGGCGCCCCCGAAGCCCATAAAAATACGTATTGCACAGTGACTGGCTCTTAGAGCTTTGTATATATATTAACTAGTTTATGCACCATCATAATATTACAGTACTGTCACATGATCAAAATGGTATGCTTTAAATACGCACCAAAAAACTCAAACATTGTAAGTAACAGTTAAAAAAAAGGCAAAAATGACATATCGGAAAAAATAGTTAAAAAAGTATAAAAAATCAGGACCATCTTTATTTCTGAAATGAAAATTACATCTTTCTACACAGTAACTTTTCTTGTGTTTTTGTTGGCAAGTTTCTCAATGGCAGTGTCAAAATTTATTTCATCTGTCAGTTGTTGTTCTGCAGAGGCAGTATGGCAAGATTTCTCAACCGCAAGGTGCTCACACTAGATCTTGAGTAATTCTTGATCAGTTTTAGTTTCGAAAAACTCTCACAGGTAGCAACGCTAAAGGCAATTGTGAGTAAATTTTGCAGCGCTATTACTATATTTGGAACAGAGCTCCCAAGGTTATACTTTTGAATAAACTGCTAAAGTTCAAGGGAGACTTCTTTCTCTATTGTGAACTTACATCGGCAACATCGTGATGCAACAATAACGTTCTTCTTAACTGCACAGCAACGAACAACAAGCGACGCAACAACTATGAAGATTTCTTTTTCGACTATTAACTGCACTCAACCTCTTGTACAGCCAACTGGCCTACTTGGAATCTGAATGCAGCACGGTGATCTAAAAATTTTCATAATGACGCATCAACGTACTGAAGCAAGAAATGATTTCCTCTTGAAAAAACGAGGAACCCTCACGGAACCCTTAAAACTCAAGTAAACCCACTACATGTTGTAATTTCAATGTCTTTCGGTTGCACGTGGTTTACACATAAACAAAAGACCGAAACCGTTTTAGGTAAATCGTATTTCTAATGGGTTCGACGATATTTACCAAGGCTAGATTATCATGAAAGCTTAAGTTCCCTTAACCGTGCCTGAATGTGAGTTACCCAGAATCTTAACACAGACAAACTTAATTGCAACTTCTTTATTTTTAGCAACGTGAAAAGTAACGTACTTGATTGTTACAGATCAGTCTTTGGTAAAGTTCAGATGTCAGACTTGTTTTTTTAAGCCGAGCTTCATAGTCTGAAAAGATAGTACGGTTGGATGTTTTAATCTTTGATTGCAATCATTCAAACCTTATCATTTTCTATTTATGTTCTGTGAAGAAGAGTTTCACAGTTCTAGTATAGCACGATACAGTTATCGTACTCTGAAAAGAACATAATATATGCATACTGTAACATGATTGCTTTGATAAATGTTATTTCATATACATTGTTTTTACCTTTAATTGAATTGTCTTCGTTGTTTGATGAGGGAGTGAACAAAGTTCACCTCGTGAAATAAACCAATGAGTCTTCTCAGATGGGGGAGTGAACAGAGTTCACCTCGTGTAACTAACAACGTTAGTTGCACGGACGACGAGTCTTCTTTTAGATAAGTCTTCTTAGATTGGGGAGTGAACAGAGTTCACCTCGTGAAATAAATAGGGTGTAGTTTCACGGATTCGATGTTTTTCTGAGGAAAACAAATTGCGGGCATAACGGCGTTACTTTACTATATACCGTGCACATTGTTCTCACCTTTTAGTGATCTTCTTTATGGTGGTAAGCAAAGCTTACAGGAGTGAACAACTGTCATAGCTGTTCACCTCCTATAATCAACACTACGTTAATTATACGGGTGGACGAATATTCTTCTTGGAGTGAATAACTGCCATAGCTATTCACCTCGCATAACCAACACTACGTCAGTTACACGGCTCGACGAATTTTCTTCTTTGAGTGAACAACTGCCATAGCTATTCACCTCTCATAACCAACACTACGTCAGTTACATGGCTCGACAAATCTTCTTCTTTTCTTCTCCTTGAGTGCTTCTCTTGAGGTCTTCTTGCTTCGAATTCATGCGGCAACACAACTCAACTAGTTGGAGTTTTTCACCTGCTTTTATAGATGCTGAGTTATGTTTGTTCTTTGAAAACGCCTGGTTTCTTTGGTCTAGGGCAGTCTTGTGACTCTCCTGCAGTTGGGTGTTATATTGTTCTTTCTTTATACTTTGCTGTGATTAAGCCTCAGTCATGTGCTACTTGCGTCACCATATTGCTTTCGTGTGTCGGCGGATGTTGCACGTGACTGCACGTGATCTTTCTTTATTCTTTATATTTCAACTGTTATGGTTTGCGTGCTTGGATGTCTACCACGCTTTCCTATTATTTTTGTGTTCCTATCGTTTTTGTGTTCCAACAAATCTTTTCTTTATGTGGGTGTTTCTCGTGTCTCGTGCTTCAGAAGGCTTATGGTTAAGCCTGTGTTTCTTCAGGTCATAACCTCTTGTAACCTTTAGTTTATCATGGCCTCGGTTAATCTTTCTTCTAATGTCATGAGGTCTTGGTTGCTTGGTTACAAGTTCTTGGTTTTGTCCTGTTCTGATTTTATGGTTTCGTACATATTATTCAATGTGGAGTGTCTAGTTAAGGTTACTTTGAAATTGTGTTTTGGGGACAAAGTTCCCACAACAATGTTTTGTGGAACACTACGGTTCCGTGGAACCCCTGTTGACAGGGCCGGCCTTAAGCCGATGCAACCGATGCAGCTGCATTGGGCCCCGTGCCATGTTGTTTGGGTAGATTATTCATTTTTGCCAGATACACCCTGCACGTGAGAATTCAGTAGAAACGCCATAAAAATTTCATTGTTAAGAAAGAACGCTCTCGTCAAAACTAGCAAATTTCTTTGCGAACATTAGCAAACGTGCTCTATTCTCGTGTTGGTGCTGTACTGTATAACTGCGCTCTACCACGATCGTAATACGGTTGAGTGAACACGATGACGTCATAAAATCACTGCTCAGAGGGGCCCCACGCCTAGGCTTTGCATTGGGCACCGCACCTGCTAGGGCCGGCCCTGCCTGTTGAAGAATACTGAGGTAGATGATATTTCTCCACACACACGGAAATCCATTTTGACGAGTACAAATCCAATTACACATTTATCAGATTTACACAGAAATGGTTTTTAGACTCAACAAAGCGCTTCTACTCGCAGGTAAAAAATTAAGAGAACTCACAAAAGCTTAGAGCTCACCACAGCCACACGTTTGCCAACAGCCATCCACCATACTCCTAAATTCGACGACGTCACATAAGGACTACGATCAAACGTCAACAACGCCCCAAAACTCAATCAACCAACCGTGTAGTGAATCAGTAAAATTTGACATCAAGCGAGTTGATAAGCGTCTAGCAGCGTCATGTAAAAAAGCCTATTGATAAAACATCCCTGATACACAACTGTTTATTGTTTGGCTAAGAAGATAAAAAAACTTCCTTCAACTGCGAATAGTGTCCGACATTAAAACCGCTTTCATTTCAACACAGCCTATACAGGTTTTAAGCCTACAGCCCATAGTGCCGCCTCCATAATAGTGCCGCCAGGGGCGGACCGCCCCCCCTTAGCTACGCCACTGAGGCTAGTAGGCTAATTCAAAGTATTTAGCGGTTTATGAAACTGCAGTAATTTGTAAAAGTATTGTTTGGTTCCTTGTTTTTTTGTGCAAGACGAACGAATGAAGGTGGAAATGCTGAATCAGGGTTGGTAGATGCTTCATCAACGCTATGGGCAGGCAAACTCTTACAAACGAGCAAAGCTTTGTGCTTGAAGCTAAACGTTGTTTTTATTTATTTTTATACACAAATATTTTTCCTGAAACAATTCTGCAAAACCACCTTCAATATCTGGTTTAGATTTCAATGTACTGGAGACCAACCAGTCGAATGATCTCATTGTACCCATCAATCAATTTACAATACTGCTCAGCAGAATCAGCATGAGCTTCAGTTAGCGCGGTCAGGAAATGAATGGAAATTACCTAAGTTCGACCGATTGGTGACATAACAATGATCATTATGCGACATTGACTATCCACATTCTCTAGGTTTGGAATGTTAATCTGGATATTTACAACTGTCAGGAATGAAAGTGTATTGGTGGGAGTGCACATGGAAACATTTAGATTGTTTAACTTCTGGAATGTGGGGCCAAATTTCCAAAAATACTCACAAAAGGTCAAACAAAATATTTGCGACCAAACCAAACGGTCAAATTTTCACAATAAAAACGCCAAAAGCTTCCCTGTCCTGAAGTAGAAGCAGCCCCGGGGTGTCATATTTGCTGTATGTTGTATGCCATTGTGTTATTTGTGTAGTGGAATGTGGTGCATATATGAGAAGTAAAAGCCACGTACATGAACTTCATAGACTACACACAATCTGAAAATTTAAAAGTGTAGCCTACGCATTGCAACATGGACATGATGGTGAAGAAACCATCCAGCCTCTCTGGAAACAATTTTCCCCAAGCGATGGTAAGGTTAGATTAGATGGTTGACAAAACTCTCTACAGTGATTCGGAACATATAGCCTACAGATGCTAGATTTATGCTTGTCTTGCAGGCAGTAAATGTTTCCTGAGCCTAAAATATTACTTCACTTATCCTTACGCAAAGAATCATTAAACAGATCATTGCAAGGCTGGTCAGTGCATGAGATGGTAAGATGGAAAGCGTTAGATTCGTAAAGAAGAAACTTTAAATTAAGTACTACACCACATGGGCGAAGACAGAGGGCGTTTAGGCCATGGCCCAAAGTACTGTATAGAATCCTATTGTGCAAAAAGGTCGTACCACGGTTGAGTGAACAAGGTGACGTCATAGAACACTTTGACAGGGATTGCTAAGACTACACTGGTGGTAAGTTTATCGCTGCTCTAAAAATATGCGCAGTTGCATGCACTGTGAATGTTGGATTCTCGTCCATTGTGACGCAACTATGGCATGAGAACGAAGTTGGAAAGTTCGCAACCCTGTGGCTATCTGAAAGCATGGTGATGCAACCATGAGTCAATCCACATGCCGACGCTGGTTGCTGGAGACACAAGCGACGCCTTAAACGTCACTAATGTTCGTAATTGCTCTCTTTGCGAATCTTGGTGATCTTGATCAGATTTTGCAACAGGGTATCAGCGACTGCCATTCAACATTTTGTAAATCGTAATTACTAGAATCCGCTGACATTTCGTAATTGTTGTGTGACATTCCAACCTCAATTTACGCCCTCAAAATGCTGCACCTGGGGCAGATGTCTCCCCTTTACCCCTGGCTACGCCACTGTTCTCAAGACAGAATCATAAGTTTACTTCAAGTTATGCATCAGTAATGGAGTCTCGAGACTTGGTCTCGGTCTCGAGACCCGTTTTTTCAAGTCTCGGTCTCGGTCTCGTGCTCTTAGTCTCGAGACTTTGCATGACTTATTTTTTTATGAAGTCTTGCAAGAAGCAGCTCGTTGAAAACGGAATTGTAAAGTAATTGTTCTAAATTTAGTCGTTTAAAGCGATTAGTAGTTAAGCTTTCTTTGTTGTTATGCTATGGAGAAAAGAATTTGCAATCTACCCTGTTTAAATTTTTTACTGAATTCAATAAAAGCAGTGTGCGTGTACCAGTGAAATCGTAACACATAATTTCTGCAACGCTTGCAACGAGACGTTAGGAGTACATTGCTAAGGACTAACTTTCAACTATTGTTGCAAGCAGTTTTGTTATGAAAACCCATATATAAAATACGTGGGAGAGTGCCAACAAGTTTCTTTTTTGAGAAGCTAAATAAAACGAGGTCTTTTCGTCGAAGCTCTTTTCAAAGCAATCTGATTAAACACGCTGGTGAGGTCTTTTTGTTCTGCATCATGCCGACTTTTTAAAGTTCAAAAATGTCTCGGAACTCTTAAGAAAAATTTTGCGCATAACATTTCAATTCAGAGTGCAAGTAATGCGTCACGGCTGATCAGCTACTCCGACGTGGTGCTAGGCTTGATGGCCTTTCTGCGTTTTCTAACCGACCTATGGTGTTGGAAACCTCTAAGTGAGGGAGCGAAAACGGAAATTCGGAATAGTTGTGAACAATCAGTTTAACGTAAAAACATGGAAATTATCAAAAACTTAAAAATAAAAAATCCTGACAATAAAAAAATCACATCTAGGAAATGTATATATAGCCATAAAATCAGCAGGAAGGCGCAACACCATTTCACTGCTAGTCACATACAACGCTAATCTCGACCTTCGCTCATTCTGCTGCACAGAAGGGCTGTCAAACTCATTTTCACAGAGGGCCATATCAGCATTATGTTTGCCCTCAAAGAGCCAGTTGTAACTGTTAAGACATGCAAATGTGGTTTTTGTCTGCATGACCGCAAACTCCTGCAAGCATAGTGAATACATTGCTGCACATTCAAACTAGCATGTGTATGTAACTAAATAATGTTTATTTTATTTTATCGCAGACTCGGGGTCCATATCACAAGCACAGTCGAATAATACAAGAGTACAAAAATGTGTAGCCATAGCGGATTTGTGCTCTTCACAATGCTTGGGCGGACACAGCAAGCATGTCGATATTCAACTACTTGGAGTTGATGTGCAAACAAGCAGCAGTAACACACACATGTTATGTTTTATATTCACAAACATTTTCACGATTCTGGGGGCTATTTTCAAATATAATATTTCGATGTTGCATGGTTCTCGTGAAAAAGAGTGCAGTGTGTAAGCTAGACTATAGTAGAGCATACTTGGCAATTTTTCTTCCTGATGCTTGGCGCCAAAGTGCATTGAAATTCAAGCGCAAAGCCAAGGGTCATGAAAACAAGAAACATTTTTATATGCAAAATTTTCCTTCGATTGTTTTTCAAATGTTTGCACTTTTCAAGATACTTTTGAAGGTTTGCACGATTTGATATTTCCTACTGATGCTTTTCTACTAAATCTGGTTGGAATTGATGTGCAACAAGCAGAAGTCAAAAGAAAGCATACATTCAAACCCGTTTTAGCAATTTAGGTGGGTCTTACAAATCGTTCTACTTTTCATGTTATTTGTAAACGTTTTGTCAGGTATGGGCGCAGGTAGAATGCTTCTTACCAAGGCCTCCTAGAAAACACGGGCCTGTCAACGTCTGGATGACGTCAACGAAAGTCGTCCGTGTTTTCCCGCAGATCTGACTCAACTCCCATTGTGAATCGAAAAGCTGAACGTCCACTGTTACAATGCTGTTTGTTGGGACCATTTGTGTCAGCACGGCGCAGTGTTGCAAGCAGTGGGCATGTAGCTATAAGAATGGGACATAAAACACATTCTTGACATAGCAAAGCCTTACCTTTATTGAAATGAAGTTGAAGAGCATGCGCAAAAGTTGCAGTTAGTTCGTTGCAATTTCAGTTGGCACTGGGAGTAATCACAAAATGAATAACATAACGCATGCCTTCTGACTGCAGTCAGGTCTTCAAACTGCTGTGTTAGCAAGGTCTGCTGGAAGAGCTGGTGACAACAGGCAAGCGAACAAACCAAATCGAACCCATTTTAGTCAGATAAAATGTTCACACCACTAAGAGCTTTAAGTTTGTTGTAAGCTTTCGAGGAAACAGCCAACAAATGGGCATTAATTTGATCTTTTTGCGATGATTCAAATTTGCACTAGTGTATCTTCAACTAGCTGCTGCAGTTTCAACACAGGTTAAGAGTTTGAATCAATCCGCAAAATTTTTTGTAAACACATCATGGAAATAGGTCAACAGGTTCAGCACAAGCTGTTTTTTCTTTCTCCAGTTCTTAGTGTGTTTTCCAAGTGATAGCTCAATAATGCTGGACAGATGCTTTGTGCCTCGTTGCAAGGACAACTATGATAATGGCCCAAAAGTGCATGTTTTCAAATTTCCAAGTGATGAAGCACTGAAGCAAAAGTGGATATATGCCGTTCGCAGGGACGACTTTGCACCAACACGACACAGCAAGGTAAGCATTTGTCGCAAAAGTGCTTGGCATCTTGAAACGTGGTTTCATTCAGAAAACCATTATTGTTGTTTTTACTGTTGTCGTTTTTTTGTCTGGCTGGAAAAATCGTTCATGGCGAATAACATTTTGTTTACAAGTAAGAAAGCAGATGGTGATAAGTATGGGGCACCGTTCGTAAAAATATTATATCTGACGGATTTAGCACAAAAACTGCTATCTCTGCGCATATTTAGCTATCTCTGTGCAGAGATAACTATCTCTGCACGCATTTAGCTATCTCTGCGCACATTTAGCTAGCTCTGCGCAGAGATATCTATCTCTGCACGCATTTATCTATCTTTGCACAGAGATAGCTATGTCTGCACACATTTAGCTATCTCTGCGCACATTTAGCTATCTCTGCGCACATTTAGCTATCTCTGTGTGCATTTATCTATCTCTGCGCACATTTATCTATTTCTGCGCAGAGATAGCTATCTCTGCGCGCATTTAGCTATCTCTGTGCAGAGATAGCTATCTCTGCACGCATTTAGCTATCTCTGAGCACATTTAGCTATCTCTACGCAGAGATACCTATCTCTGCACGCATTTATCTATCTCTGCACAGAGATATCTATGTCTGCGCACATTTAGCTATCTCTGCGCACATTTAGGTATCTCTGCGCGCATTTATCTATCTCTGCGCGCATTTATCTATTTTTGCGCATTTAGTTATCTCTGTGCAGAGATAGCTATCTCTGTGCGCATTTAGCTATCTCTGCACGCATTTAGCTATCTTAGTTAAATGCGCTCATCTCTGCGCAAAGATAGCTAAATATGCGCAGAGATAGAAGTTTTTGTGCTAAATCTGTCAGATATAATATTTTTATGAACGGTGCCCCATAAATAAGGTTCACGTTATTGCTGCAAAACGATTTAAATTTTTCAGCCTGATGGTTTATTTCTCTCACCTGAAAGCTAATGCACATATAATTTACAATATACCATATCCCAATAAACTGTTTACGCAAAGCGATGTCACTATTACATTTTTACTAGGTGTGCGAAAAACATTTTTGGAAAATGGAAATTCGCTGGGAAACTTCAGCAGTTGATGAGTAAACTGAACAACACCTGTCAAATCGTTTGAAGATTCCAAAACCATTGCCAGGAGTTGTCCATTCACAAATGCCAATCTGCCCAGATTATTTGTCGGGACCAAGCTCATCGCGCAGGTAGAGTTTAAATGAAAGATTAATTTAAAAAAAACAATCCAATTTATCGACCGCTATGGTGCACAGACTGGGAGCAACAGGAAAAGTACGATTTCTGGCTAACATTGGAGGACGTAAAGCACAAGGTGCAAATTGAAAATCCGTGGCAAGTGTTAGACAGCGACACTACTAACAATTTCAATATCTGTATTATTCAATACTCAAGTAATGCTGGTGCTTCTGTTGACAAATGTTTAACAATTGACGAGAACTTAATGCTCACGTGCTATATGCGTTCTGTTAAACTTTCATCATTGGATAAGTTTCAGCTTCCTTTGAAAGTGAACAGCCTGCGCACAATCGAGGAGGTGCGAGACGTTTTAACAAACATACAAATACCATCCTGCACAAACTGCTCTGATAGTCAGTTCATTTAAATTTTGCAATGGGTTTTGTTGCTGCTCATTCCCTTAAAATCGGAAAACTATAAATTTTACAGAGCGATACGGTTCATATATTAGCTGTGATAAGGTGACATGGTTCAAGATTTGTAAAAGTGACGAGTATCAGAAGTTTCCTTCTCAGCGCGATTTTGTTGTTTTAAACTATCGCAATCGGCCTTGGAAGCCGAAGAGTTTCCTTTTTTATTGTTTGGCATGTGTACAGGCAACCACGATCCGCATACAATAGTGAAGATGGCTTATTGGATTTGCTTAAACATTCTGCTGGACAATTATTGCTTCATAAGAAATGATCGACTTACCAAAAAAGAGAAAACAGACTTTAACGTGAAAGCAGACTTTAATGTGATTTGAAAAACGTGTAAACAATCACTGCAAGTACAGCAATTTCAAGCTGAATATTATGATTACGTGGCTTGACAGTACTTATAACTATAGTAATATGTCTTTGGTATCAAGAAATTTGTGCAAATTTCTGTTGTGCCCGTGTGCACTGCTTTGTTTAAATAAAAATATCGCGAAAACCATTCCCGCAGCACCACTGAATGCTTAGCACACGCGAGCCAGACAGACGATTCGCTGTGACGTAGGCACGTTTTTTGACGTACGCTGACAGGTCCTGTCTATCTAGGAGGCCCTGTTCTTACTGATTGCTATCCACTGACACTAATTGGAATGGCTAACAGCACCAGTACAGAAAACGAGGAAGCGGCGGTTTCACAAGCTGTCGCTGGTGCGAAATGTGGGTCGACTTTTGTTGCAAGGATGTCGTGCTTTGTTCATCCTGAGGAACAATTGGAACTGCACAAATAAAGTGTCTGCAGATCACCACACAGCAAAAAGTGCTATGGCCAAACTTGGTTCTCTATTCGTCACCAGTCTTTGCAATCACAATACATTGATACATTTTCGGCATTGAAATTTTGCTATTTTTGTTGATCTAAGACTATAAGTGATTCTTTTAGAGAGTTGGTCCCATTCACGCCTTTGAGTTGTGCCTACATCATCACAATTGCGTGGAACAGTTTGAAATCTAACATCAATTTTGCCTAACAACTACCACTATGCAGACACTGTGGCATCTCTCAAGGCTGAAACAGAGAATATGCTTTGCGTTTATGCCCGTTATATCGAACGCTTTGAAATCGAAGTTGGTTGGCCTTGGTGATATATACCTGGGTTGAAAATGTAGCGATTTATTTGAGACTGGTATTTGACAAAATCTTTTTATTTGCACTTTTTTTTTAATTGTTATTAAAATTTTATGCTTTTCACGATGCTTGGGCGCACACAGCAAGCATTTCGATATTTCCTACTTATGCTTGTCTTCTAATACCAGTTGGAATTGATGTGCAAACAAGCAACACTCACGCAAGAAAAATGTGTTTTGTATTCACAAACATTTTCAAAATTCATGGATACTATTTTCGAATACTATATTTCGACCTTGCATGGTTCGAGTGAAAAAGAGTAGAATACGTAGGCTAGCCTATAGCAGAGCATACATGGAAATTTTTCTTGCTGATGCTTGTCGCCTAAAGTCCATTTGAATTCAAGCGCAGAACCAAAGTTGTAAAAACAATAAACATTTTTATATGCAAACTTTTCCTTCGATTGTTGTTCAAATGTTTGCACTTTTCAAGATACTTTTGAAGGTTCGCAAGATGTGAGCACAGACAGCAAGCTCGTCGACAGATCCTACTGATGCTTTTCTACTAAAACTGGTTGGAGTTGATGTGCAACAAGCAGAAGTCACAAGAAAGCATACATTCAAACGCATATTTGCAATTTTAGGTGGATCATTACATATCTTTCTTTTCATTTTATTTGTAAATGTTTCGTAAGGTATAAGCCCAGGTAGTATGCTTCTTTCTGATTGCTATCCACTGACACTAATCGGAATGGCTAACGGCACCAGTACAGAAAACAAGGAAGCGGCGGTTTCAAAGCTGTCGCTGGTGCAAAATTTGGGTCGATCTTTTTTGGAAGGATGTCGCGCTTTGTTCATCCTGAGGAACAACTGGGACTGCACAAATAAAGTGTCTGTACAACACTGCACAGCGAAAATCCAGTAAAAACAGCTATGGCCGAACTTGTTTCGCTAATTGTCACCATTCATTGCAATCGCAGTACATTGATACATTTCGGCATTGAAATTTTGCTATTTTTTTTTATCTAAGACTATCAGTGATTCTTTCAGTTGCACCTACATCATCACAATTGCGTGGAACGGTTTGAAATCTAACGTCAATTTGCCTAACAACTACCACTATGCAGACACTGTGCGGCATCTCTCAAGGCTAAATAATATGCTTTGCATTTATGCCTGTCATATCGAACGCTTTGAAATCGAAGCGCATGTTTCAAAGCACAGATTCCGAATATAAAATGTTGCTGGTTGCATTGAAGTAAATTTCTAATCCATGTTGAATATGTAGAATACAAATACAAAAATTCCCTGGTTTTCAATCATATTGAGCGCAAGATCATAATGTATATGCAAGCTTTGGCCTTGGTGATATACACCTGGGCTGAAAATTTAGCGATTTACTTGTTTGAGAATCGTATTTGACAAATTCGCTCTTGCTACTCGATGAAGAATTTGCATCTCTGTTTTGGCATACTTACGAAGGTTGCAAATACAGTATATGAACAATGCATTCAAATTGTATCAGAACGCGAAATGATACTGTTCACTTAACTTTGTGGAGAACTAATGCGCCAAAGCGTACTTGAAATGGTAGCTGCGCGCTGTTTACTTCAAGTTGAAACTCATATTAGATAGCTTGCTAATCACTAAATAAAAATTTCCATAAAAGCGCTAGTAGACTTCCAATAAACTGTATGTCATTTTTGTTTTTGCTGCAATATTTCTGGAAGTTTCCCGGAGTTGGGAAGACCATAGTGAACTCCGAATAATGTCATCGAGTCTTTTTTCGATAAACTGCGCAGTTTCTTTTCATTTGCTTTTCTGTGTGTGTGTTTCAACAAGATCTCTTTGAATCTAAATGGAGTTTTTCATGTGCAAGCACTGCGTGAAATTGAAGTGCAAATAAACACAAGTTGTGAAAAGGAAATTTTTTATCATTTTCAAATCAGTGCAAACGCAGTCAGTGCAATTGAAGGACATTCATGTTTTTCAACATTGAGTTTTTTGTTTATTTTGTCGAAGTGATCTTTCTTACAGTTGATCTGGATCATGCCGGTCGGTTGTGCTTGCATCATATTGCATTTGCTTGATGATCTCTGGTTTATTTTTATGCGGAACAAGTCATTTTATTAAAGTTCTTTCTCAATACTGCCGAGTCGTCAAAACGTATAAACCTATTTGGTTGTACCGAACACATAATCACATGTATGTTGATCACACACCTAAGCTTTTCAGAAAGCGCCCACAAATCAAGAAATAAGGTCCTGAATAAAAAAAACGAGCTGTGAGACCACGCAGAAGCAACAGCTCTAATTTCAACCACGCAGGCTAATCTACTGCAAAGAAAGCTTTGCGTTTCTTGTCTCCAAAACGTCAAGTTCAAAACACATGAAATCGAAAATTTAAATGCTTTTTACTGTATCTTCACACATTTTTTGTACAAGTCTGTTGGGCTTTTTTCAAATACTGAATTTCGACTTTGCATGCTTTATGTGAAGACGCGCAGGCTATCTCATAGCAGTGCTCATTTTCCTTACTCATAACGCCAATGTATGTTGTAATTCAAGAGCAGGGACCAATAAGTGCAAAAAGAAGCAATATTTTTCAATTGCGCTCATTTCATTGACTATTTTGCAAATTTTTCTAGTTTCATGATGTTCGTGAACGTTGTGTAAGGTGTGTGCTATCATAGCAAGTTTGTCGATATTTCCTACTGATCTTTGTCTGCTAAAACCTTGGATTTGTTGTGCAAACTACCCGAAATCACACAAGCAAAATGTTTTACATTTACACAATTTTTTGCGAATCTGGGTGGCTCTTTTCAAATATTGTATTTCGACTTCGCATGTTTCATGGGAACGAAAAGTCGAGAGTGCAGAGAGTGCAATGCGTAGGCTAACCCAAGGCAAAACATATATTCACTTTTCTTGCTAATGCTTGTTGCCTAAAGTGCGTTGGATTTCATTTTCACAGGCAAGAATTGCAAAAATAAATAATCTTTTTAGTTGCAAACTTTATCTTGGAATTTGTTTCACATGTTTACGATTGTGGGGGCATCTTTTGAAATGTTTCGACTTTGCATGTTTCATGTGAAAAACAGGTGCAATGCTTAGACTAACTATGGCAGAGCAAGAACATACTTCACAACAATTCTTACTGACTATTGTGCCAGTTATATGACCTGTTAGGCCGTGATTCCTAATTTTGCGACAATATCGCATTGAGCACCACCAGTATTGAGCAACATTTACTTTGCTTCTAAGTTAAATCCCTTGTTCTATTTCGCCATAGGTAGCCTACTTTACGTGATGGAAAAGTGTAAAATATTATTGAAAAAACGTCTTCCCATGTCAACGTTTTTTGTTTCTGTTGCATGTAACACTTCAAGCTTCGACCAGAATATGGTTTTGATTTTCACCCGACTGCGAACAAAGGGTACTGGCCCAATTTCTTCATGTTTTACCTTTGGGTGTTTTTGCTTTGGGTACCCATTGCATTTTTGGGCGGAAATTACGTATTGCTTTTGAAATAATAAAGTGTATTCAACATCCAACAAGTTAGCATTTTAGGTTCAGCTGAGCTTCAGAATAATTGCTGGCTTATTCAAAAACGTGATGCCGATCGTGCTCCTAAAATGTTTCAATAAGCCTCAGTGATAGTGATGGAAATTTTTTTGCAGTTTGGGCTAAGGTACTGATGGCGTTAGTATTATTTAGAGACCCGAGCAAGCCTTTACCAGCACGGAACTATATATTTTTTGTGAGTGAAATTTTGTGTAGTATGAGTTTGAAGTAGGTAAATGATATTGGGATAGCAACGGCAAACACCTTTAATTCGCGATTGCATATTTTTGATTCGTTTTGACTCGGCGTACAGTTTGTTTTGTACTGCTGTTATTTCATTCTACTCTTTATCTGTACTCCGTTATCTACTGTGCCTTTTCATCGTAGTCATCAGTGTTATCACTACGTCATCCAATCACTCGTTTTCAGTGGATTTTACTGCTCTCCTGTTCGAGTTACCATTCACCGTGATGAAAGCCTACTGTTATTGGCTGAAACGTCTGTGTCGTTTTCAAAGTTTTACAACAGTTAAACAAAGGCTTTTATAACTTGTTCGTTCTGTTGGTACAAATCTTCAAACAAAAATTTCAAAAAAGGGCTAAAAAGTTGAAAAGTTACAAAAAAGACAACTGATCTTTTTCAAACGCATATCTCGCAAAAAATCACTAGATTGCAGTGAAAAATCACTAGATCGGTCTAAAAATCACTAGGTGTGACACCAGTGGCAAGGAAAATCCGCAGCATTATTACTAAATTTGGAACAAAGCTCCCAAGGTTATATTTCTGAATAAACTACAAAAGTTCAAGAGGCCTTCTTTTTCTACCGTGAACTGTTTGTACATCGGCAACATCGTATAACTGTGATGCAACAATAACGTTCTTCTTAATTGCACAACAATGAACAACAAGCTACGCAACAGCTATCAATATTTCTTTTTCGGCTATTAACTGTGCTCAACTTCCTGTATAACTAACTGGCCTGCATGGAATCTGAATGCAGCGCGGTGATCTAAAATTTTTCATAATGACGCATCAACAAACGGAAGCAAGAAATCATTTCCCCTAAAAAACGAGGAACCCTCACGGAACCCTTGAAACTCACGTAACCCCACTACATGTTTTTGCGGAATACTAGGGTTCCAGGAGCCCCTGTTGAAGAATACTGTGCTAAACTGTATTTCTCCACACACACGGATATCCATTTTGACGAGCACAAATCAAACTACACATTCATTAGATTTACACAGAAATATTTTTTAGACCCAACAATGCGCTTTTTCTCGCAGGTACAAAACCCTTTAACGACCACCAGAGCCACTATAGTGGCTCAATATTTTTTTGTTATAACTCTCCAGCCGCTACAGCTAGATAGGTGTTCAAACCCTCTACGGATGCGGAAAGTCTTCTTGGTTCTATTAAACAAAAAAATTTTTGATTGGGGTGAGGGGTTCCCCTGGAGTGGGCTGGCAAAGTTGGGGTGTTTTCGGTTTTTTGACCAACTTTGACGGGCCCTGGACGCCAATCCCATGGGCAAAAATTTTGA
>Ga0210059_1001769_pt1 | contig 33033 bp, 22 predicted proteins | sample Ectturendosymbi2_FD_188042 | JGI IMG/M metagenome (GOLD analysis project Ga0210059, IMG submission 188042) | Ecteinascidia turbinata endosymbiont from Florida, USA - Sample 2 (SPAdes) (version 2) | ecosystem: Host-associated > Tunicates > Ascidians > Unclassified | place: Key West, Florida... | reverse complement strand
AATCTAACTTTCTAACATACACAAGCAGCATTAAATTATACGTTGTCTGTTTCTGAATACATGGCAACCAACGTTACAGCAAAGCCAGTTACATTTCTGCACGGAACAAATCATGGCTGTAGGTCTCTCACATGTGCAGCTGTAATACCCTCATTGTTACAAGAAACTAGCCTTTTCAACAGTATATCACACAGGGTAAAATCTCGGACAGAAGCAGTTAACCATCTTTCACGGTCTCTAGAAACTTGAAAAATGCTAAAAATTATTTTATTGAAGCTAAAATTTATAAACTAACAGAATCAGTGATACCACACCAAACTCTGTTTCAACATCAACATGGCTATGTGTGGCCTACTATCTAACTTGAAAACCTCTTCACACAAAACGTGACAAACATCACTTGTATGCTTGAAACCTCTCCAAATGCAAAACTTAGAGAAAAAAGTGGGGGAGACATGGCATATTATGTCCCCCCCGTCTGAAAAAGTGGAGGGGACACGTCCTCCGTGTCCCCCACCAAATTGCGCCCATGGACCAAATACACCAAATCCTTAGCCAAAATATACCAAATAACTTCAATAAAGGCCAAATAAGCTGAAAAAATCCAAAAGTTTAAGCTCAAAGCAGACCGGTTAAAAAAATGTTGAAAACGTTTTTTTTTCCGCCAAAACAAATTACAAACGCCAAAAACATGCCGAACTATGACATACACGCGAAACAACGTTTTCTGATGCCAAGCCACTTTAAATAAAGATAACTTTCTGAAATTTAGCATTAAAAATGCCACCCTGCCAACCATGCTATAATCCTGTGGGCAGCTGGTGGTAAGTGCATCCGTTTTGGTGTTGGTACGAATGGAGTTTAACCAGGCCCGACCTGTTTCTGCCAGGCCCGTAACCAGCTTGAGACACCAGGGGGGCGAAGAGTTTTCTGAGAGGGGCCCAAATTTTTTAAACTATGTCCACGACACTGTAAACGAAAAGCCTGTTTTTTTCCACGGTGGTTTGGTGGATTTCTAAACACACTGCAATGTCGGTGTGGTTTGTGGGCTTTTTTGCACAGCAAGGGGTGGATGACGCAATGCATGGCGTGAGGGAGTGGTAAATGACAGGCTGGCGTGCGGTGTTGAAAACAAAATCCACTTTTGAGTAGCGAACTTCTTCGAAACGCTATACCAGGACAAATATGGTGAGCAAATTCATTTGAAAATTGCCCCTGACCAATCATTGAGGAGGGTCCATTATGACGTTCACACGGTGCATTGAGAAGAATAACTTTGCGTTTTCGTCTTCTGTTCGCTACTTTCGGCAGTGGATCTCAGTCTCACGCAAACATAAAGATGGCGGAAAGCAAGAAGATCATTTGGCATGATGCTCATGTCGACTGCATGATCATGATTGGTCTACTTTCGTCGGCTTGCTATGAATGTCAGTAACTTGTTTAAAGTGCGACATCGACTGATTTCTAACGTAATATATTTATCTGCGACATGGTTTTCATCGCGTTCATTGCGTTTTGCTCTCCACCTGACGTGTTGATGCAGGGTTGCAAACTGTTGCAGAATAATCCATGTTGTAGTTACTGAAAATTGTTAACTGTAATATGTGGTGTCGTTTAAAGTCGTTGGTGAACAAGTTAATGTAATACTGTTATTGAAACGACTTGTGCTTTAAGCACGACCAAGTGTAAGACTATCGGCTGTTGAGGGAACATAACTGTTGTTGTAAGTTTGTTCCTAGCTATATACATTGCTTGTACAGTAGGCCTACAGGGAGTCAAGAATGCACATTTTGTGTAGGCTAATTATTTTATGTGTTATCTATGCTGCAAATGTTGTCATGTTTACAAACAAGTACGTAAAGCCGTGTTCTTACCAATGAAACTTCACAAAGTGGTCAGTGCAAAATCAGGTCGACTCCCTTCCCAAAAGCAATTACTGTTTTGTGAAGTTGCTGAGTCGTGACTTACTCCCTCCCGCTTCACGGGAGTCGTGCGCACCAAATCGGTTGACGTCCTCAGCGCCTCGTGTTGCGCAATGCGCATTTACCATGCTTGCTCGTGCACCTACAGCGCATTCGTTTCGCCGAAATTGTACGCGGTCGTTTGTTGTGCCACTGCTGTCAAACAGGGGTCCAATTGGACAACCCTCCTACTCTAAGTACAAAATATATGCAAATTTCTGTAAGAGTGCTCGAGAGCGCATAGAATCAGATACTGAAACAACCCGCAGCAAACGTGATGTTTAAAGCATTTCTAAACTGAAGTTGACAAATCATGTGCCTAAATTGGGCGGTTGTACCTGAACAGGGCCTGAAATGAGGTATTTGTCAACTCATGATGATTCGTTAACTGCATTTTATCAGGTGGTAATCGGTGTGGGTGGCCAACTTGTCCAAGCTACAAAAAGAAAAAACGCGTATGGCTTTAGCAGATGGTTGAGGAAAACTGGTAGAGCAAACTGACAATTTCGCAAGCAAACGTATCCGCATATGACGTTTTGCCCTGTATAAGTTTGAATCATGACTTTGACGTAATGTTAAAATGTGTTAAACCTTTCATTGATTCTGTAGGTGTGTTGTTCAGAAGTGAGAAAAAGCAGAACTTTACTATTTCTAATCGGACATTCATTGAAAAGTCATTTTGTCTTTAATATAGGTGTTCGTAGAACATGTCACCTGCTATGCCATTACGTCCATTTAATAGAGCTGGTTATGGCTTTTGGGCTGGTGTGAAATGTAAAGATTATTTTATTAGTTTTCAGGCAAAAATGGATTGCGCGTTCTAGCAACACCTGGCGCATTTCGTGGGAAGTGGAGCTCTTCCTTCATACTCGACGAGGTTAATGATTTTTTCTTCGCTATTATCTTGCCATAAAGTGTGTGCTGTGTTAGTAAGTTCGGCCAGGCTACGGTTGTTGGTTGATGTCAAAAATTGCTTGCTTAGTTAGATAAGCTAACGTCGGCCAACCGCACATGCTGTTTCACTGAATGAGACGTGTTACCCGCAACACTATGCGCATGTCTTCTGCTCCATTGCCAAATTGCAGCGACAGGCGCTTTATTGATCCTCTTGTCCCACATTCTAAGAAATTGTTGATCGAACTTTCATTGACTAAGTATTCGGGTCTATGTTCATAGCGGCAATGACATGCGTCATTGGTTTTGGTATGAATTAGTTTTGGAATTCTAGAGTTTTTATTACGGTTTGAAGGAGCACACATGCATGTATCATAAACATCATAAACAAATCAAACTTGATGTGCTGTTTCAGTAACGCACATGTATTCCAACATATACATTTGGGAAAAAATGTATGCTGTGTGATTGTTCGCTATGTCAACCAGCAAAAATATTTCCAATCTCCCAAGCTTCATTTGCGGTAGGTAGGTACAGAGTTGCTCGTTCAACACATAATCTTCGTATTGCAAGAACCGCAAAACTCATATCCCACACTAATCCACTGGACGGAGAGCAAGTTGTATGAAGTGCGGATAGAAGATGTAAAAGTGACAGGAGTAAAGGATGGTTTTGACGGACATGTCTCTTTATTGTGCTGTTGCTGGTTGTTCAACATCAAATTCTCAGCATATGCTCATAAAACCCTGTCATATATTTGTGGATGCCTGTTGAAAATTAAGAATGTAAAAATACCACACAGCGTTGTTAAAGCCTTGAAATCTTAAAGACAGTCAACAGGCTCAGCATGAAGATCAGGCGTAACACATTCTGTTTCAGCGTTGCCACCAATTTTTCACGCAGAAATTTTTTCAAAGAGCAGAATGTGGTTGAGGATGGGATTGCTGTGCAGAACATGGTCGACGTGTTTTATTTGAAGCAAATTCGTTGCAAACTGTACCTGTTGGTGTTGGTTAAACAGGTTTCGTTTGTTTTGAAACGTTTCGTGTCACTATGAAACTCGATTGCAAGAAAATTGGGCTTGCCGTAATAATATCTCATTGCATGCTTTTGGCGATCGTGTCACATCGCGGATGACATCGCAAGAAAAATACGAGCCCAAACAGTAGTCGTTTTTTGCGGTGCGTTTCTTGTCCTGTGGCTTACGTTTCCACTGAAACCTTAAACTACTGTAGGTTCTACCTTTGCTATGTAACAACGCGGGAAGGCACAAGTGTGGAAAGAAAGTAAGTGAACTCCCCAGCTGACCCTTCAGATTAGGTTAGCAATCTTCGCCGGCGGGCGTAGACCTCGAATTTCTCCCAACTGCAGTGGAATTCGAAATCCACTGTTGGTGGAAAGCAGAATCTGCTGCAGGTGGAATACATCTTCATGTGGGAAGTGGATTTCGTGCTTGGAGTGGAAACGGTGAACCACGCCATTGAGTGGAAAAAACCTCTGATTTCATTTACAGTGTATTTTTAAACTATGTCCAACACATTTTTCCAGGATGGGGAAAAATTTCTCCCCCCAGCGCCTTCCCCACCTACGGGCCTGAGTTTAACTCTTGGCTGGGTCTCACCGAGACCTTGGAAATTGGTATTGTTGCTTTCTTACCTGGCGCAGTGGCAAATTATCCATGAGGCAAACAAGGTACATGCCTCAGGGCCACAAAAAATCCAGTCATTTCTGACAAGGACAAAACACCCACACAAATTACTGTATATCAAATCTGTCATTATCATATTTAACATTTTTAAACCGTTGCAAAAGTGTTTTAGCATTATGACCAGGCCCGCAACCAGCTTGGGACACCAAGGGGGGTGAAGAGTTTTCTGAGAGTGGCGCAGATTTTTCAAACTATGTCCAATACTTTCAAATGATGTCCAACATATTTTGCCAGGAGGGCGAAAAATTTTCTAGTGGGAGGAGCCCCCCCTGTTCACGGGCCTGATTAAGACACATGCAACTGCCGTTATTCAACTCTTTTGTTAAATGCAAAGTATTGGTTCTGCTGAACTAAGAGCAAAATTATCCCCAAGACTAGTAACATTAATGAGAAACAACGAGATAGTGCCATTCATGCACAACCTACATTTTATCTGCGCAAAAGATCAGGGAGAACAGTAGAAGTTGATTTGCAATGAAACAAATACTCGTGGATGTAGATATTTGTTATATTGCGTATTGTGGTGTCATGAGATGCTGGTAACTATGATTGGTTGCAATGACTAAGTTCGCACCTTGAGTTTGATGGTACATTAGAGCACTGGGCAAAACATTTATTGGGCAAAGTTGTTGCTGGTCAATCATGCGTTGTCCCGTAAGTGAATCAAAACGTGATCCATACCGGTTTGTCCACGCGTGAATGATTTTTGCCTGACGCAATTGTCTGCTCGTTTCGGTCTGTCGGCGGAAAAGCGAAAAGGTTGTCAGATCCAATTACCGCTGCTTCTGCACGGCTGAGAATCACCTGCGAGTGATACTGATGCTGTCCTAGTCGCTACGGCAACTTGCAAGTGGAAAAGGTTTCAATTGAGGTAGCACAGCTGATTGAGACCGCAAATTGGCAATTAACGTTGAACGTAGATGTAATGCAGATAAATTTAGAAATCAGACATTGTCTGTGTGATTTAATTGGTGTACAAGCGGTAAATTGCTTGAAAGGTGTGGTTGCAACTGGCCCCAAACCAACACGCTCGTTATGAATACTTTGCAAATGATTTTTAGTGTCCTGATAGAGCAACTTGGCAAAATTCGAGGATTTACTATTTCGCAAAGATAGCAAACGTCCAGTAGCGTTATGTCGAAACTAACGAATGAGGAAGAGTACGATCAAAAACACGCGGTTGCTGTAATGAAAATGCTTAACAGGTAAGATGGATTTTGCTATTTGTGATAATATACTGTGTCCATATGGCAATCATTTCCTGATTTCAAATTGCTGCGTCCTTGTTTCCGAATGAAGCCATTCATTATCTTATTTTGTAGCTTTTCTTTCAATTTTTAAGACAGTGATAATTCATCTATGGTCTGCGGCAGGCCCGCAACTAGGGGAGCTAGAAAAAAATTTTCCCCCTTGGATAAATGTGTTGGACATATTTTAAAACTATTGGACATAGTTTAAAACATTTGGGCCCTTCTCAGAAAACTCTTCGCTCCCTGATGTCCCAAGCTGGTTACGGGTCTAGTCTGCGGCCCCTTGGTGGTCTGGAAGTCAAAAACGATGATTCTTCAGATTTCGCAAGATGTTTCGTAGTGGGTTTTGGCAGGACAAGCGAATTGTTTGGCAGTAATAACCTTTTTTGTGCTTTTTGCATGCTTTGTTTTTCACAAATGTAAAGTGACCTCCTTGAACGGCGCACATCTTAGCCGATGCACATATAAATTTTCTTGGTTTCACAGCAGGCACTGTTACATATTAAATGACAACCTAACCGCAAACGCCTTTCTAGCTGCTTTAATAACGGTTGATTTCGCTTCAGACGTTTTACAGCCAGCTGCTAGGCCAACTGGTGCAGTTGGTTAAGCGCGCGCCACTAAATCTGGTAGGACAGGTGCGATTCCGTCTTGCAAAATTAAAAAAATAGATTGAGGGACACTGGTCCAGCATTATACACAGTTATAAGCGTGATGTAACAATGTTTGCAACCCTGCCGTATAAGTAACATGACGCGGTATCAAATTATGGAGATGCGACGGTGTCAAATTATAGCAAGATCGCTGTGGCTTCTGTTGTTCATGTGTTGTGCCTGCAACACTGTCCTTCGCTTTACAGTAATGTTACTGCTTTACTCGGCACACTTATCAGATATCAACATCTTTCCTGAGTGCTTGGCTTGTAGATTTATTTAGTTATCGTCCATTTCCACTTTTCTTGCTGTTCGAGATCAATTCTGATGTGGAAGTGTTTTTTGTTAATGATTGTCTTGTCCACCATTTCAATACATTAAATGTTTCATTATTTTTCAGAGTTACTTATGAAACACTTTTATATCTTTTACTTGGCCTCATTACTTCGAAATTGTCTTGTCAATTTTCAAGGCTTCTAATTCTTGGTGTAACGGCATAAAAAAGGTCCAAACACTATCCAGCCCCGTGCTTGGTGTTAGGTGTTAATAGGTAGGTGGGAGGAAATGGTTCACGCCATGGGTGGCGGACTCTTTTTCAAAGTGGGGGGGCACAAGTGGACGTCAAAAACACTATAGAAAAGTCTTGTGGTATCAATTGCCAACTGTGACGTCACAAGCATTGGAATATGACGTCATTACCTATACACCATGTGAAGGTCTAAATTACACTATTTTGGACAAAATTACACCACTATGGAAACGTATCAGTGAACCACCTGAAATTCAAATAGGTTGTTACAGGGCGACCCAGGTCAACAGCGTCACTCGGGCTCATACGATTTATTCTGACTAAATAAAACCGTTCGACCCTTGCGTCACTGCAATTTCCAATTGCTTTTATTCTGGCTGGCATTATCGCTGCTCTGTGACGTTAGTTACGTGACAATAAATGAAAAGTTCTCATGATAACGTCTCCACTGTTGCGTAATGTAAGTCACAAAGCAATGCTATCGCCAGTAAGTCCTCTGTGTACTAGGCTAATTCCAGGCGCGTAGCCGGGGGGCAATTGCCCCCCAATTCCAAAAGTTGCACCAAAAATTTTTAGGTCAATCAAGCTTTTGATGTGTAAGCCAAAGCAATGTTCCAGTGCAAACCATCGAAAATGCTTGCGGAACCTATTGTATAATTTAGTCGAACCTGATCAAAGCACTGTGATTCACCAATTGTCCATGATTAATCAAACGTTGTGTACCAAGGGGGGCAATAGTAGAAATTTCCAGGTGAAGCCAAGGATTTTTGTAGGATGAGCAAAATTGGTGAAATTTCATTTTTTCCACTCGAAACTAAGTAAACAACCTTTTTGCTAAAAATGTAATAGGAAAATGTCAAATTACAAAATGTAGGGCGGGGCGAAGGCCCACTTCTACCTCTCCCTATCCGACGCTTATGGTTGTGTGTATAGTGTAAATGTTAGAGAATTCATGTCATGGCTGACATTTTCCTAAGGTTTAAGCTCCGTGTGGAAGTTAGTGATAATTTTTTAATTTATTTGTGTGTGACCAGACGTGAAGTGCGTAGTATAAACACACACATACTGCAGAACGCAGGTCGACAAAAACAGAACGTTTCACAAGCCATAATGAAATACGATTTTGCATCTAACCTCTTGTAATCACTAACCAAAGCAAAACACAGTAACACTTTTCCCAGCTGTTTCTGATGCACCAGCTTGCTGAATCTCACCTAATAGTGATGTAAACTTAATTTCAAGCCCATCGCAAAAATTTCTCTCTCTGATAACTCTGGCGTGCTACAAATGCTGTGCATCTTACCCTTATCTCCAGCATAGCCGTAGCCCCAAATGTAAATCGTATATTTTTTGTACTGTTTCAAAACTAAATAGCGGTGATGTACGATTTATATGCCTTGAAGCTCAAACTTCGGTTGAGAAGAATCCAGTTTCAAAGTCCTTTTTGTTGCGCCAATACGCCGTACACCTGGGATCTTAAACTCAAATTGCTCCGAGGGCGAAACGAGGACTTAAAAAAAACCTGGGTCCCATTATGACCACCCTAGGACCGCATTATGACGCTGACGCAACAAAGGTGGTACCTGAGCCTTACAAGAAACAGTTTGACATCTTTTTTTACGGCGAATGGAATTGTGAGATAAAGGGAATTGATCTCTAGCCTTTTCTGCGTTCATTTTAAATGAACTTGTTGACTGGCCAGCACTTTTAAACACCGATGAATAAACTAAATAGCCTAAATGTTAATTATTTCAAAATTCCTAAAAAGCATCGCGGGCCGCACAAAATGCCCTCGTGGGCTGCGTGTTTGAGACCTCTGCCATAGACACTGTTTGGCAACAACAACTTTCTAGATACAGTATTTATTTGTTGCGATTAAAACTGCAATGTAACGGTTCAATCACAATCACGTTGAGCGTTGCCGTTTTCATCAATGATTTAATAATCACTTTCTGGCGAGAAAAAAAGCTTGGGTCAAGTAATCACAATCTGACCTGTGCATAGTCTGTGTTGCAACTTTCATCTAACGTTAATTGCCACCCTATCCTACTGTAAACTTAAAATAATTCCCCTGCAACGAGTAAGTCTTAGCAGCAAAATCTAACGTACGTAAGAAGATGGCTTTCATTTTGGAAGTGCTGAAGACATTGACACTGCCATTACCGTACTTACATATAGCTTGCAATCTGTTTCATCGATAAAGTACATGTAACTAAAATGAAAAAATGACTTTTCTCAGTCAATTCGATTTTGGTATTTAAACACTCATGGATTAAAACAAAGCTTCAACCGCTTACGCCAGAATGGCTAAAATCAGCAGTTTCCCAAACTTGAGTTTGGTGAACAAGCCTCAAACAACTAATGGAAAACGAAAACAAATGTACCGGTGATTTTTGGCAGTAGCCAAAGTTACTGAGTTCGTTTTTCATGTCAGTATTCCACACTTTTCTCAAGTACCTACACCCTACAGACAAGACAAACAGTGGTAACTTTGAAAATACACGACTCCGGTTTGGATCGCCTCGGCACGGCCCATTTTTTTACCGTTCGACACCCTTGTCTGGGTTTCGACCGATACAAGTCTAGATTAACCAACCCACTATTGTGTTAACTTGCGGAAGCCTGCAGAGCCGTTGTCAGAATAGATTGTAGTTTGTTTTTCACAAACACACAACCATTTTCACACTTTGCGTAGACTGCGTGGGTCAAACATATGGAAGTTTGTTTAGAGGACATTTGTAACCTTTGCAATGCATTCCATATTGCTTAATGACATGAAATCCAAACATCTTTGAAACGCGTTGAGGTATCCTAGCTTCTACGTTTTTAACTCCATACGTCAACCCGTCGCTCAAGAATTGGATAAGATCTACGTCTTATGTATGCACGCAAGTTTTGTAGACCAACTTCGGGAGTCAGTGTCTAAAGCAAAGTCGCTACTCGGCTTGAACGTGTGTTGGTGTACATCAGAAGCATGTGAATATAAAAACGCAATCATAATGGCAGCCACAATGACGAATGCAGTATTGGCTGCAAAAGGCATACTGCAAAAGGAATGCATAAAACATCGAGATTTTCATACGCTCTTGCATGAAAGTTTTACGGGCAAATGGTGGCTTTCATTCCAAATCTTTCAATTCAACGAAAATGGACTATGTACTTGCTTAAATGTGAACATTTTATTCAAAAAAGCGTCAGAAAAATGCACCTTTCCTTGATGATGTTTCGAAAACAAGGGGTATTAAATAATCAAATGTTGAGACTTGGGTGTTGTTTGCCCCCCCATCAAAATTTCTGGCTACGTGCCTGGCTTATTCCTATTAGCCCGAGGTGTTGGACAATTTATCGTTCGTTTGAAATTATTCTCAATATGGGAACTGTCCACTGGATTCGACTTCAAATCCAATGTTCTGTACAAATCCATTGCTTCAAAAAACATTCAGACCACTGTAAATTATGTTTTAAGAAATACGTAACTGCATAGGGCAGCACGGGCTCTACTGGATGAGCCCGAGTAAAGTGCGAGCGAACGAAGTCGAGAGAACGCCTACTACGAACGACATTGTTTTATTCTGGTCACCTGCAACATGAACGCGAGAGGTCAAACATGGAACGAAAACATATTAACAGTGACAAGGCCCAAAGAAGAGAGCCCGAGTTAACAACTTAGTAAAGTGGGACTGTGGGTGGTGATACAGATATATGTACAAAGCAAGAAAGCTTGCGTTCTCCGATGCAAATCGTAACCGAAGACTCGGGCTACGCCCGAGGTGTCCGTGTGGCGGAGTCGCCGCTGGGCTTTTAAAAACGTCACGAACACAGCTTAAAAAACAGGCAAAATGACACAGCATTGATATCTCTCTTAAACACATTCAAAATCACAACTTTTCCACATCTTGAACACAGAAGTAACATTATGACTGAATACTCACTCTACAACTGCATTAGATAACGGAATGCAAAGACAAGAAAAAGAATATGTAGCAACTAGAACGTTGTCTGTAAGGATATCAGTTGTGTTGCTAATGCAGAAATAAAATACTGTATTTACTGTTGCCAATGCAAAAACAAAATCGTAATTGAAACTGATCTGTCAAATATTTCATTTTTCGTATAACATTCAGCAAAATTTCACTATTTAGAATGGTGTTGAAACGCTTGTAATTACACCAGTTTTTTAATGGTGTGGTACGAACTTTTTCCTACACACGAGCATGGGTGTCGGAAGGGGTTTCGAGTGGTGAAACCAAATTTCACCCATTTTGCCCCCACCAAGAAAACTTTTGGAAAAATCCACTAGTGTCCCCCCTGGATAAAATTCTTCCGACGCCCATGCACACAAGCATGTAAAATTACACCATTTTTGTAAAAAATTATGTTGTTGTCAGTGGTGGGTTTAAGGTTGGGGGGCCCGAGGCACGACTAAAAAGGGGGCCCTCTGATGACGTCATCGTATTCAGCCAACCTTGATAATCACATTTGTTCAAGCCTAAGATACGGCCACCCAAGGATACATTCCTGAGACTACGGCATGACTGACATAGCAGAAGGAGAAAATGCAAAAGGTTGTTCATGATGCAAAACTTTGAGAACACCGAAAGGTGGGAAGACAAGGCTGGCAACACATAAAAGTTAGGCAATAGCAAGTTGGCATCGTCCCCACTTCATTATTTTCGTGCCCATTTCTCTGCATTCACCATCAGTAAACTACAAAGTTTGCCCGTTTCAAAGTTTCACCCTTTCCCCCTTTGAAAAAACGCTTGGTAGGTGGTATCCTGAATTTGTTCACATTCGTGTCTTTATGGGAATCCATGAAACCGTAAACAACATCCAAGAGGATTGAAAATACTAAATTTGTTTTAAATTTCATCGTTTAATTACAAGAACATAGCATGCAAAAACATTCAACCCTATTTTTTCGGTTATAAACCGAAACGTTTTTGAAATAACCGAAAAAAATTAAGTCATATCAGTCAGAATGTTTGAAAATATAGGCTAAAAAACACTGTTTTGGTGAGATTTAATTCAACTGTGAGACAATAACCGAAATGTTTCAGTGACCAAAATGTCTCAACAAAAAATGACCGAAATGTTTCAGCGAAAAAAAAACGGATTCAACCCGAGACTTGTTTTGGAATGCTTTGAGGATGGATAGGTCAACGCTGCCCTCATCTTGCATTGACACTGGTTGTTTCAAAAATGTGAAAAAGTAGGAAATAATTCCTCATATACTTTATCGCAAACCTTTCTAGCAAATAATCCACACAATTGGTTGAAATCTGTGCTAAGAAAAAACGGTTCAAGTTATACTTGCTTAGACTTGGCAAAAAACTTTGACATCATCTAGCAAGTCTACCTTAAAAACCAACCACTTACTAGTCAAGCTTCTAATAATCTGTGACTTCAAGCATGGGCTAAATTCAAACAACCTGAAATATCTGTGGAAAAAATGAGTACTCATAATACTCAAAGATGCCATTTCTACTACCTGATATGAAGCATGAATGTAACCTTGCTTATTAACAGTCTTTGCAAAACATCAGCAATAATACAAAATTAATAAATTTGCTGTTTGGACCCCTTTGAAAGCATAGTGCTTGCGCACTACAGTTTCTGTTGGTGGCTTCTTTTGAAAGTGAGGTACATCCACATTGAAATCGCTGTTGGGGGCCCCTTTGAAAGCAAGGTTCATATTACTGCTGCTGTTTGGGGCCCCTTTTAGAGCAAGGTATTTGCACATTTTCAATTGCTGTTGGGGTCCCTTTGAAAGTGACGTACTTACATATCACAATTGCTGTTGGCAGCCTCTTTGAAAGCAGGGGATTTTACATTACATTTGCTGTTGGGAGCCCCTTTGAAAGCAAGGTACTTAGACATTGCAATTGGTGTTTGGGTCCCCTTTGAAAGCATAGTACTTGCACATTACATTTGTTATTGGGGGCTTCTTTGAAAGCAAGGTAATTACACAATAAAGTATATGCTCTTAGGGGCCCCTTTGAAAGCAAGATACTTACACATTACAATTGCTGTTGGGGGCCCCTTTGAACGCAAGGTACTTACACATTACAACTGCTGTTTGGGGCCCCTTTGAAAGCACAGAACTTGTATATTACACTTGCTGCTGGTGGCCACTTTGAAAACAAGGTACTTATACATTAAAATTGCTGTTGGGGCCCCTGTAAAACCAGGTGCTTACACATTACAGTTCCTATTGGGGGCCCCTTTGAAAGCAGAGTACTTACACACTAAAGTTTCTTATTGGGGGCCCTTCAATGAAGTTTATAAGCAGAGTACTTGCACATTTCAGTGACGGATGGGGGCCTTTGAAAGCAGATTACCTTCAAATTGCAGTTGTTGCTGCGGTCCCTTTGAAAGCGAAGTACCTACACATTACAGTTTCTGTAAGGGGGCCCTTTGAAAGTAAGAGTACTTACTTGTGATCTGCTTTGTAGCACATTATATGAGTAGATAATACGTTTTTCACCAAAAATAAGGAAAATATATGCGCGTAACACCTCAAGGGGGGGTCCGAGGCAAGTGCCTCGCTCGCCTCCCCTTAAACACACCCCTAGTTGTATTGCACCATCTGGCAACACTGTTCAACAACACCAATGCAGTAAGCAAGCCATAGGAGGGTAACAGACTGCACGGCGTAGTCTGCCAAACAATTAAGGAATTCTGCCAATTTATACAGGGTGATACAAAAAAAAACGGTCATCACCTAAACTTGAATAACTCTTGAAATAATCAATCAATTCTTTTAATTTTTCAGATTTACCAGTAGAATTATTGTTTTAAGAGTCTACCAAATTTTAAGTTCGAGATGCCATAGACTACCGAGCAAAAGATATTTGCAGTTGAGGCATATTTTCGGCTGAAGTCTATTCACGCAGCTCATTTGCAATTCAAAGAACGGTTCGGATGTCGTGAATTTCCTGTCCACTCAATGATCTACAGATGGGTCAACAAGTTAAGAACCCATGGGACTGTGCATAACCTCAATCGTAAAGACGCTAACAGACAATCACAGTCTGGACGACCGAAATCATTAAGGATACCACACAACGTGGGTTGCCATCTCCAAACATGGCATCATTGGACCATTCTGGTTCGAGGACGACAACGAGCGGTCTGTGACAATCAACACCGAGAGATGTCCAGGTGCTTGGCAAATTCTGGACAGCACTTGGTCGACGGAGAGGGGTCGTCAGGGTCCTCCAGTGGTTCCAGCAGGATGGTGCCACCCTCCACACCTCAAACGAATCATTGGCATGGCTACAGCAGCGTTTCCCTGACCGACTGATCAGCCGCAGGTGTGACCCACAGTGGTCGCCGCATTCACCGGACTTGAACCCCACAGATTTTTATCTGTGGGGATACCTTAAGGACAGGGTGTATGGTAACAATCCCCAAACTATCCCTGACCTGAAGGCAGCAATCACAGCAGCAATAACAGCGATTCCAAAGGAAGGAATGCGGGAAGGTCATCGAGAACTTTGCCCACCGGATCCAAATGTACCTGCAGCGCCGGGGAGCTCATTTGGAGCACATTTTTTGAGCGCCAGTGAAACAAAGAGTTTTTGTAGTACAGACTCGAAACTTTGGAGATGTCTGCTATACAGGCTTGACCTAATGTAGCTGAAATTTTGTGTCAATCTAAATAAAATTTTGGAAGTTATTCGATTTTTGGTGATGACCGGTTTTTTTTTGTGTCACCCTCTACAAGTATGTTGACAGATTCTGCAACATTTTTTTCATTTTAAACGATTTACTTTAAACAGCGGATCCAATACTAACTACTTGTGTTACTTAAACTTCTTTAGGCAAAATTCGAAATTCACACGTGGGGCGCCTAGGTCCACGCGGGCCCCCGGATCCGCCACCTATGGCTCGCGAGCGGTGCTGTCATCGACTCGCCACCAGTGCAGCATTCACTGCGAAGGTAGCCGTGTGGCTCACGTTGCAAGCAAGCAGAGACTGGCGTCAAAAATCAAGGCAGCCGTCTCTGAAAATAGGATTGTGTATTTTGATTCGCTGCCTTTCGTTCCACACAGCGTGCGGTTCGAAACGCAAACCTCGTTTGGATATTCAGCTCGTAACCGATGGTAAATTTTATGGCCAATTGTTTGCTGACAACGTTGCGGAACTAAAACAATTTTCTTGGCAGAATGTCAGGATCGTTGACTTAAGGTCCTGCCATAAGTCCTGGTTCTTAACCGGGGCGGGGTCAATATATTTCAAGGGGCGCGAGCCCTTACCCGCCCTACAACGTGGAAAGTTATACATTTTTGTTAAATACATTTTGTTTTTACACCTTACAGAAAGTCAGGGGCAGGACAAATGCTTAAGTGAGGCGTGGTAGAAAAGGTTGAAAAGGTTAAGAACCACTGCTATAGCGGAAATTGTAATGGCCGGCACGAATAACTGTCGCAGCCAAACGGAAAAAAGCGACATTTGGAATGCGTGCGAAGATTCTTAAAACCTTTTAAGTACTATAGTGGTTCGGGATTTGTCCGGTTATGACTTGTCGTCCGATGTGGTGCTAGAGAGTGTTTCGAACCTTCTAAAGAAGCAAAAGGTCTCCGAGCTTCGACTTTAGAACTTTTTTTGGTGTGATGTCACAATAGTGTGAGGTCATGGGATTTTGACGACGTCATCACGGTCCGAGAAAAAAATTCAAGCGGGAATTTACTTTTCTATTAAAATAATCTTCAGAGTCCTTTCATTGGCCATTTATAGTTGGTGGTACGTTATGGCCTAATAACAAGAATTGATTAATTACACGCCATATTTGAATTCACAATAAAAAGCTCTACGTTTTCTGTAGGCTTTAGACTTTAGAGAAATCAGGCGACTGAGCTCTGCTTTCATCTCTTTGCGATGATTCAAACTTGGGAATATCTGTATTTAAGTAACTTCACTCCACAAGTGAAAGAAGTAAGGAATCAATCACAAATTTTTAATAGGAAATCGATTTCACGTAACACTACGCATCGTCAGTCCTGTCATCTGCAAACAATGCTAACAGATGTGAAACGTAGAAAGGCCAACATAAGGTCAGAGAAAATCAATAACCTCAAGACTGCAATGGAAAAACCGCGCATACCCAACCGCGACAAGTAAAACAAAACCAAAACGTCTTGCTAAACTATATGCAAAGGCTGAAGCCTCAAAACTTAACTGTATAAATGACAGAAACGTACTAAAACTCAACGCCAGCTAACGATTAACACCAAAGAAAAAGTCGCTTTCTGATAAGAGTAACAATTCGCAGAGCGAGGCTTCCTGCGTGCCTTGAAACAACACGCGTTATGAATCAGTCAACGTGCATTTTGGTCGCTGTAGCAACCAAGTCTCTGCGGGCACGAACAAAAACACCTGCACAACACACTGGCCGCGAAAATTGAAACACAAAACGGTCTGTAGAATTGAAGTACATCAGCGTTCAGCGGCAGAGAAACGAAATGATTATCTTATGCGTGGGAGGATCATGTTTTGAATATTAATTTGTGCGTTAAGTTTGTGATACCACTTATCTTCACAGGAATCTAAAGAAAGGGAATTAGGTTCTTCAACAAAAGTCACGGTGTAAGCCACATGTATCGGCGGTCTGTTTACATCGCTATGGAACTCTGAAAAGTGTCGCAACAAGGCCACTTTATCTTTGTTATTTTCATCAATTTCACAATTTTGAATTTATTCCTGACATATTTGAATTTATTAATGACATTGTTTTTTAATTAATTGTAATTAGAACTTGGCCCCTGAGGTTACATTTACTTCCTGTTCAAGTGACCTAGCGGGAACAATCGTTTGAATATGGCATAGATTTACTGCGGTATAATACAAAGTTTACTAAATCCCGAAGTTCACTGCAAACTGACCAAAGTCCATCTATTTAATTTGGATGAACATCGGTATCGGCAAAGATCGTGACCTTACCTGGTTTCGCGTCAAGCGCCGCAGTTTCATGAAATAAATTCCTGCTTTTCACGCATAAGTTATTTTTGAACACAACAGATGAAGCAACAGTGGCACTTCTAAAGGTGAGCCTGAGTGTCGGCTGGGATCCAGTTTGGCTCCCCAACTGTGTGCTCAATTTTACGTTCAAGTCCGTTTGATATAGACTGCAGATAACTTCAGATAACTTTCAGCCAGCAAACATTTAGACGATAGTTCAGAAGCCCTCTAGCCTGCATTCAATATTTCCCAAATGCATGATAAGCTGGTTTATTGTCCTTGACGGCCGGGTGATGGGAGTTGTTGATGACGACACAAGGTAGTTGTTGCTCGGATCCTGGGTGAAATTTCGTCAGAGCGCGGTCGTGGTGGGGAAAGGTTCAGTTCGAAACAGGGACGGATCCAGGGGAAGGCGATTGGGGTGATCGCCCCCTGAAACCTACGAAAGTAACTTTATTCACAATGATTTTTCACAATTCGGAAAACAGCATTCGCGATATAAAGCCATTTTGTCGTAATTGTTTACTTGACTACCAAATATTTCTGAAATCGCACCCCCCCCAACCTTACTGGCTGGACCCGCCCCTGGCTCGAAGCTACGATGCAGTCACAGAAATAGGAAGATTGATCTTTTGTGCATTTCAGTATAACATGAAACTGGAATATATTATTTTCAGCAGATTATTGCTTGTCTCAGTAGCAAAATGTTTGTGAAAGCGTTAAGAATTGGGGCCAGTTAATTTATCCTGACTGCAGGCCTGTGGTCTGCTGCCTTGTGTCTCGTATGACTTGAAAGCATTTTACGTAACTGGTTCGTGACTTCAGCTTTAAGTCTACCCACATACGTCCTCCAACCTCACAGAACTTCTTAATGACATTTTGCAATGATTCAGGAGCAATTATTTCCGGTAATTCAACTCTTTGCCTCGGTGGTCAAACATTTCTATCAGAACGCTTGAAAGAGTTCGCAAATGCGTATTGAATTAGTGAAAATGATTAAAACACGAAATACTTCTGGCAAAGAATTTGCGCAAATTTACGTTATTAATGTGTAGTGCAACCTGATGTCAATTGCAGGTCTGGGTTTGACCTTTACTAGCGTGAATGCAAAGTCCAAGTTTTGGGTCAAACTAAGGAAACGAAAAGTATCTAAAGTTGCGAAAATCTAGTAAATGACGTGTCGTGTGAAATAAGCCTGGCCAACATTTAGCCAGATGCGACAAAGTCGCGACAACAATGCCGAATTCATGAATTTCTTATTTCAAACCTGTAGTAATGTACCCTTTGAAAAGTGCGAATGCACCACTGCGATTCATGTAGCCTAGGCTAGGAACGCCTGGTCTAATTTGTGAGCATATAAGTGGTAAGGCTACTTGAGTAAGCTTATAAACATGGATGGCATTATTTTGTGTTGCAATGACAGAAAAACTGCAAAGATGTTTTGCGATGGCGTGTTAAAAGCAGAAGACAAAGATTTCCCAATCCATAAGTGCTTGATTGGGCTTGTATCAGATGTACTGGGAAATATGTTTTCAAGCGAAGTATGCATTTTTTCGCAATACTTCTCCGTACTGGATTTATCTGATATATCACCGTTTCCTATTATAAGCAGATGAAGAAGTACGAGAATTCAATTCCGATCAAAAACCTTTCTCATAAAACGCTTGAAGATATACTGGATTTTGTCTACACTGGAGTCATTGTAATTAATGACGACAACGTTTGCACTTTGTTGGAAGGAGCAGATTACGCAAATATTGCTGGTAACGCATTACAACGACTGTAGGTGTATTGTATATGTTGTACAGTATTCAAGTATATCCGCCAGTATAAACATTATAAATACACAAGAACGTCACCAAAAATGAGCTTGAGGCTTGCACTCCGTAAAACCCAAACATTATCTTGTCAAGGTGTCCCTGAAGTTGTTATTAACATGTAGTTGTTTTTTCTTACATTTGTTTTATTTTAATCAAAAGTAGTTTTCATTGCATCATTTTTTGTAGACCTGGTCAGCATGTGCAAGAATTATTTGCTGAACGGTGTTTGCACTGAGAACTGTGTTAGACTTTTGGCTTACGCCCATCGCTATAACATCGAGGAGCTTCATTGCAAAGCAGCCTGTCACGGAGCTGCAAACCTGTCCACGGTTCTTCTGCAAGATGAATTTTTGCAAATGCCTTTTGAAGACCTATGCTCTGTAATGGTGGAGAGACTCCAGGTAACAAAACCCACCTATTTGCAAATCCATAGATTTTCATGCCGGTTCTTATAGTGAAACATCGTGAAAACGCGGAGCAGATGTCCCAACAGGGGCGGATCCAGCCAGTAAGTTTAGGGAGGGCGATTTCAGTAATATTTGGTAATCAAGTCTCATAACAGCTTCACCACTGCAAGAAAGACATGAAGTGTACTTCACAAAACTGCTGTGACAAAACAATGAACAACAAAATGGCTTTATATGGTGAATGTTGTTTTCTGAATTGTACAAAATCATGGTGAATAAAGTTACTTTGTTAGGTTTTAGTAGGAGGCGATCGCCCCAATCTCCCCCCCCTGGATCTGCCACTATGCCCGAAAGACACTTGAAAAAATGTACAACGCTGAAACCGAATTTCCTAAATATAATATGTTGGCTTCTCGTTCAAGACATTGGTTAAAGTTCCGTAAAGTGCAAAAGTTCGCACGATGCACAAGCTTGTTGGTTTTTGCACTTACGCAGTTGGGAAATCTTGTTTTTGGACGGAGCACTGCGCTACCAAGGTTTAACTATCGCCGCTTTGAAGCGCGTTATTCACAATACCTCAAATTTGTCCTGTGGACGTTATGGAGAACTTGCTGAAGACGTAAAGTTTACTCAAATTTTTCACTGCGTTAGCAGTTTCCCTTTTTTGACTAATGTGTTCAGTTAAACCTGATTGACGTCCGTAAGTCAACTTTGGTATTTATGTACTCGATGTTCAGTTCAATACTTTGACTACCTCACCATAGGCGTAGCCAGGAGGCCCAGGGCTCCATTCCCCCCAAATTTTTAAAGTACCTTGTCATTTTGTGCTTTGACAGGCGGTATCCCAAACAAAATACTGTTGCCAGCCTAAAATCAAACATTTTGGTCTGGCTACGCCACTGCACCTCACTTGGGGAGCAACAGATCCTGTGTGAAGCTTGATACTTGTCATTCACGTTCCTTCAATTGCGGCCACAAGTGAACACTGCAGAGTTCATGAAAGTATTCAAATTCTGCAGGAAATGCGACCGCAACGCTAGGTTTCAGCACTTTGTTTTACTACGAGCAATAGTTTTTTGGCTTGAACTTCTAACACATTCATGTGATCCTGTACATCCAGGTTTCGGCTGAAGTCACATTTACTGCCGCAGTGACATGGGTGAATCACAACAATGACGAGAGAGAGAAACTGTTCTCTAAGTTGTTTTCTTTTGTAAATCCTACTTCGCTGTCGCGGTATTTCTTCAACAAAGTCGTACGTTCTGAGGTATGTTTTTTTGTCTCTTACAGATCTTTAAATTCAAAATATTTGGCCCTTTGGGCTGGCTACGCTACTACTGCTAGCTTTAGCCCTTAATTAAGCCGTTTTCGCAAGGTGGATGCGCTTCGCTCCCAGGAGCGATAAGATGCAGTCAAATCTGTGTAGATACAATCTGTACATGCGACGGACGACTCTTCACCCAAGAACTGTGAAACAACGAGTGAAACAACGAAGTGGCATACTTAAAGGGAGCAATTGTGATTGGTTTGGGACACCGCGTCTCGAAGCACCACACGGCAAGATATAGTAGTAAGTTGAGGGGGTCATGGCCCCTTTGACCCCCCTGGCTACGCCTATGGCCAGCAGTAATAGTAATGGCAATATAAACCGGCTTACCAGACTGGAAATGTTGTTAAAACCTTCTCATAGTGTTTGTGCAAAGTAATTACTTACTGAGTGTATATATGTTGCCTATTGGCAGGGTTTTTTTAAGGCGTTTTAGGGACCCGATTCGGATCCCTAAAATTTCAAATGGGGTCCCTAGAATTAGAGACAATTATCATCGGGTTCTTAAAATCAGAGAAATTCGGATTCCTAGAATCAGAGAAATCGGGTCTCTACAGATCCATACCGGGTACCTAAAGTTTTCCTTAAAAAGAAAACTGCAATTGGTAACATCTTCCGTATGTTAGAACCAAGGTTTTCTTAACAGGATTTGGTGATCAGTTCTCTGGAGTGCATGAGGCAGATACTCCAATCGTCGGAAAAGTTCGACTGGATTTGTGAGGAAAAGCAAGGTAAGGGAACTACGATTAAGCATACTATATTTATTAGTATTTCTCCGTGCATAAAGCTGATACCCGAGAAACAGGTTTGAATGCCTGTATACAGTGCTGTGGTGGCGAAAGTTGCGGTCATTTCATTTCTGCAGCGCGCGTTTTTTTCAATGTTGCTGGGCTATAGTTCATCCCAAAGCTGTGAACATTCGATTTAGAAAGGATTATTTTCTTTGGAATAAAGACACAAAAAATGACATTACCATTCAAGGGCTCATTAACGAAGTTTATGGGAGTATTGAAAGTCTTGACTATTGTGATCAACAACAGTGTTAGTAACTGCACAAAACGTTGCAGTTCAATTTGGATCGCTGTCAATTTAGATATTAAGTGTTTTGCATCCCATCAATAAGAAGCAGTGTACCAGAGATACCATTATTGCGGACAAAGTTGTTTTCTTTTGATTATCCACAACATGTGAGTGAACAAAAGTTCTACGTTTTCTGCAAAATGGAACTCTTACACAACGCCTAACCAGCAGTTAAAGGTGTTTTGCTTATAAACATTTGATGTTCGTGGTCTTGTGTGAAGGCATTAGATATAGAAGTGCAATGTAAGAAAGCACCCATGTCGTAACCATTTCAAAACATTACCATACCAACACAATCGCAACATAGGCTGAAGGAAATTTTGTAGGAACATTACGTAGCTCCTTTTTCGCTTTTCACAGTCAGTTTAATTTTGAATTTTCAGCACAAGTTCAAATCTGTGAAAACGTGAGACTTCAGTGGGAACTTCCGTGTAAATTTGCTAAATTTAACGTGGAACAGTTATGGAAAAAGTAAAATCATTTTGAAAATTCTATTGGAAAAAGTCCTTTTACCGTTTTTACTGAAACACAATTTGCTTATGATTCAAACATATTTTTAAACAGTAATTGGTTGTCTTGTATCAGTGCGAATATTTACTTGTTTTCGTTTTAAAATAACCTTCATTTTGCTTTGGGTGTTTTCAAGGGTATGTGAAGTTTGTTATTTTGTAAGTGGACTTGTTGTGTTTCCACATTTGAAATAAAACTACAGGCAGCATCGTTGTCTTCTCAGTGGGTAGAATCGTGTGGATTAAAACGTATTTCTACATATTTGAAAAAATGTGCATTGAAGCTGATTGAAGAACTGAGAGAAATAAAGTGTTTAGCCTTATTTAGCGACGCTTTGTATCAGCGTAACGTATACTGTCTTCGCTTTGGACCAATCGCTTTTTGCCCAGTGTTAGCAATTGCAAACATTGGAGGAGTGACAGACATGTGGATTCAGAAATTCGACCCCGACAGAAAGGAAATCATCCCGGTAAGTTAGAAATGTGCATCTTAGGCGGTTTATCATCACTATGAATACAAGCTTGATACCACGCAGCCCTAAGTGTATTATCTGAGAGTTTTCGGTTGTTTATCTGAAAGTTAAAGTGTGTTGTTTCAGCTCCCGGTGTGTTGATTACCTGCGTCACCACTTCCAGTGAAAATAACAGCAAATGAATTTTGGCATTTTTTATTACTTCAAATCATAGAAAATGAGATCTGTGGCTGTCATCAGCCTGAAATTTATCAGGAAAAATGGTAATTTTTTTTCAGCAACTGGAACCATTGAGATGCGGGACAGCAGCCACCAAAGTCGGTCATGAATTATTTGTTCTTGGTGGTGCACTGGAGCGTCGCGGCGGAAAAGCATTAAGGAATGTTGAATCGTATAATTTGATCGACAAGTCCGGTTGGGGAACGCATTCGCACATGTTGGAACGGCGACAGCACTGCGCGTCCTCGTTGTACAATGGTTTGTATCGCAATTGATATTATCTTTCTTCGGGTAGATACTACTATTGGACTACAAGCTAAATCGGTGAAAAGCTACTCTAATATATGTTGAAGTACGTTACTGATTTCTGGGTAGGCAATGCCATTTGATTGCGAAATGCATAAGGAGTCAAGAGTAACGATTCTAGTTTCAATATGAGCGGTAAGCTTCAGCATTTTCAGATGCAAGTTTGAGATGCAGACGTGTAGCGTTGTGGGTGGTACTTGGGCTAGTGATTTGTTATACATTTCATAGTCAACCAAACGCTAGCGTTAGAACGAAGTTTGGCTTACTTGAAAGGACAATTGTCTTGTTTTTCAACATAGTTGTAGGCTGCTATCCCTACCAATTTTACAAAATCAGCTTTCTCCGCTTTCAACCCATTAAACAGCAGAATGTTACATATGAATACCATAATGAACCAATATCAAACAAATGAATAAAAGGTTAGTATCCACGGGAAATATCCTACAATACAGGTCGTCATGGTTATTCTCAATTAAAAAATTTGAAGCAAACAACTGGCACTAAGTTCAATTAGGAAACTGAACGTTCATCAGAAAAAAAGGTTCACATCCCTTCCCCCTCAATGTTTTACGGGGGGTGGCGATTAGCTTGTGGTAGAGTGTCCGCCTCTCAATCTGCAAGGTTGAGTGACTCGCCGTAGGCGTAGTGCTCATTGGGCAAGAGCGTTCACCTCAACGTCATTACGCCGGCCTCGGCTTGCCGCCAATAAATCTGTCACACTGCATGGTACAGTACAAGGACTTTATTGAAGTAATCTTATGCATAACGGATAATACAGCTTGGTGTTCTCGTTACTCAACTGCATACGTTTGGTGAGAATATTTATATCGTTGCATCAGCCCGGTATCAGTGGCGCAGCCAGGAATTCTGTTCTGGGGAGGGGGGGGGGCAGTCTCAGTCACCTGACGTACGTCCGCCTGTTCTTTCCGTTTATTTTCGAACAGTTGAAATTGATTGTCATCGCAAGTTTGTTTCGGGGGAGGCCATGGCCTCTCCGGCCTCATTTTGCCTGCGCTACTGCCCGGTATATCTACAAACTTGGTTTGAGGTGATGAATGGCCAGTTACGTTTACAACAAGAAGCTTTGACGTACATAGCCACAATCGTCGGTTCACTGTAGGTGAGTTGCTGTCTGAAGCAATTGGGAATATTTGCATGCTCTGATTTGTTGCCTTGCCTGGATTAAGGCGAATTTCTGACCAAAATCCCCTGGAATGTTATGTGTGACTATCGCTGTTCCAGGTCCAGCACTTACGGACACAGTGTTTCAAAGAACGCAGAACAGCCCATCCCGTTACATATGGTATGTACTTAAACAAAGCCTTTGGCAGAGTAGGTTGTTTTCGTATCGTGAAAGCCTTAGGCCTCGGGGTTGCTCTGAAACGTTGCTTTTCATTCAAACGTATGCTGGTTCGCTAACTGCTATGTAGGCCACGCTGGTGACGCCGCAGTAGTTGCCCATGCAGGGTAACAGCTACAGCACCTTTGCGATCGTTTCTCCCATACTTTCAAATATTTTGTAATGTCTGTCAGTCTGCGAAAAACAGTCGTAAATTCATCAACTAGTTCTCATACCTGGGATCTGTGGTACGTTCTGTAAGTTCTAACACTTGAATGCCAAAGTTGGGCAGCGCATCGGTAGGAGCTCCACCCATTGTGGGAATTCTCACAAGTGGACCAGAGTTTACACCGTATGCATAGTTAGTGTTCTTCTGCATTGCAGCGAGACGTGCACACGTGCGGCAATCACGAGTACAGGTTCAACACTTCCCACATTAAATCTATAAGCTCCACTATCAAGGTCTCACAGTAGCATCATATTCTTAACTCTACCTTTATGCACATTTACGTGATGTGACATGCTCCTCAACGTTTCACGAGACTTCGTCACACGTCAGCGGGATAAATAAGGTTCTGCGAGACCAGGTTCATAATTCACCGCGCAGACCAAGCCACCCAAGCTCCGCTACGAAGATGTAGCTGAGCAAGTTTTTTGGGGGAGATCAGTAGTTCCCCGTACACCAGGAAGGCAATGGTTTCCGAGATGCATGGCACGATGTCCTAAAGAAGGATATCAAGAATTCCATCAACAAATACTTTGGCGTGTTAGACTACTGGCGAGCTCATTTTCGTCAACGATAGGAATGGTGATGCAATTGTGTTGCATAGAAATGCATCTCACTTTAGATTTGTTGATTTTTGCATTCTGTAAATAAAACTATTGCGAATTGCTGTTAGCAGTTAATCCCCAAAAATAGATTTTCTTTTTGTCAAACTTACCTTTAGCAAGTGGTTCCGTTGCGAATGAAATGCGTTTTACAAAAACATAGATAAATAAATAAATCTGTATATTTGTAATACCATCTCTCTTTTTTTGCGCATAGGTTTTATTTTCGTTTCGGGAGGACGTAATAACAAAATGGGTTACTTGTCATCTTGTGAAAAATACGACATTGAATTGGATTGCTGGACGAAGATGGCTGACATGCTGAAAATACGAGGATGCCATTCCATGTTGCTTTTGAACGGTGAAGTTTCTTCTAGCAGTTCATAGGGTGTTTTTCATATGATTGTGATGATTACTTTGAACATTAATAACCGTGTTCCTTTAAAAGCGGCGAAGCATTTCTGAAAACATTTTTCATCGCGAGTTTCGACTTTTATCGTTTCTGTGGATTTCATTAAGACTTGATTGTGTGGTTTGCATAAAGCCATATTGGAATGATCTTCGCAACGGAAGACAAGCATCTCAGTTATCATCCAAAGCGGTGTTGGGGGCCCTTTGTCTGTGTGCCATATACAGCCCATGAAACAGCTTCATTCGACCTGGTTCACAAGCCACAAAGCTATAACATTCGCATGAACTGCAACTGATGCAGGTTGAAGTGGTGATGAGTTGCGAATGTAACATCTTCTGCGGAAAATTCCGTACTATTGGTGACGTGGCTTTATAGCTTTTCATTACTTTGCTTCCTTTGGCGGTGGAAGTGCTGTAAATTATGGTAAACGTTTGATGTGGTGAAGCACTAATAAGCATATGCAGCTAGGAAACCATTAGCATTTTCAACAAGGGACTAGCTTGTAGTTGGTAAACATTTCTCCCTCCAGTGATTTGCTGTGGTTGCCATGTCAAATTCATTCAGCAATCATTCTCAAACATTTCTAGTCAAAGAACCTTTGCATTTGTGCGCAGGATGCACTTAATTGCAGTTTCGCTGTTAGGCAATCATCAAGATGCTGCTATGTTTTGCAATCTAAGCTATAATTACTCCAAATGACGGCAAAGGACTAAACCATTTCTGATAAAAAGCATAGACATTATACGCTTTACATTCAGAACAATGGTTCGTCTTGTCTCTATTATCATCAGCTGTGTTAAGGATTTTATCCATTTTTGAAGTAAAACGTTGTAGTCTCACAGATCCAACAGAAGAGCTATGGACTTCATCACTGAAATAATAGCCTCATCCTTCGTTCAAGACAACTTCTTTTGTCAGAATAGAGTGTGTTCATTCCAGAAAATTCTCATTCAGTCTACGCCGAACTTACAACGATGGTATCAGTTATCTTCATAGGACAATGGTTTATTGTTTTATATGACTCAGCCAACAAACAGGACCACAACAAGAAGCCATTGCACTGAGCAAACCAACCACAATACCTAGTGAACATTAGAACAAATGAAAATGCAATGACGCTGTGGTTGATCAGTGTAAATAAAGAGGGGTGCTGTGTCATATCGGATTGGTGAGGGACCACAGCGGCCATCTAGTCAACCAGACCTGCCTTTCAGTTACTGAGAAGTGTTGTAAAACAACATTTGAGTGAAATAAGCAAAATTAGGAAAACAAACACAGAGCATGGTGAAAAAAATGTACAGATGAAAGAGCATGCCTATGTACACAGATGAATGGATCACATTTAATTGAAGGAATTTGGTGTGGTTAATAATATGATTAAACAAAATATAAAAAAAGGAACAAAAACAAATTAATGAGGTACAGAAGAAAAATAATGAACAAAAAAAACTATGGAGTGTGCTTTCATGCTGAAAAGAATGGGATGTGCACAGGGAAGAAAAATGCGAAAAGTTAATATGCACAAAATTACAAAATACAGAATTTACAGAATTTGGTTCTGGATAAGTGAAATTTTGCAGAAGTTCACAATTGTGTATCTTTATCATGTAGGAGGTGTTTCTTCAGTTTCCATTTGAAGGTAAATGTGGTTGAAGACTTATCATTTCGTATTGAAGACCACACTTTTGGGCCAACAATGGTATGGAAACATTTTCCTGAGGAAGAGGTAACTCTAGGAAATAATAGGTTGTTAAGGGTTGCTAGTCTTGTGGAGTGAGAATGAATTGAGCTGGTTGGAGTGAAATATTCATCAAAGTGGTTTGGAAGCAGTTTGTTGTGATAAGAGTGCATGAATTTGCCTACTGATAAAGTATACATTTTGGGAAGGCTTAAGATGTTTAAGTGCTGGAAAGGTTCTTCCAGAGATTTCATGTTGGTTGGTTTTATTGTTTTTATTGCTTTATTTAGGAGCTTAATCAGAGGTTGTATAGTTGTATTTGAAGCACGTCCCCAATTGAGGATTGAGTAATTAAGGTAGGGGTGGATTAATGAGTGAGTTATAGACAACTTTCAGTACAGTTTGTGTTGTATAATGTTTAAGTTTGGTTAGAACTCCACAAGCTCTTGATAGTTGAGTTTTATCCTTTTGTACATGAAGTTTCCAGCTTAACTTATTGTCAAGAAGGACACCTAGGTATTTACGTTTATCTTCAGGGGAAATGCTGTGGTTATTTATAATAACTTTAAATGAAGTAGGATTGTGTTTTTGAGAATTTAGTAGCATAAAATTAGTCTTATTGTAGTTACGAGAAAGTTTGTTGGCTCTCAGCCAGTTGCCAATTTTACACAGTTCAAGGTTAACTGTTGTCTGAAGAACATTAAAACAAGAGTTTGATATATGAAGATTAATATCATCAGCAAATAAAGTAGTGTGAAATAAAGAAGCTTTTGCGATATCGTTGATGTAAACAAGGAAAAGCAAAGGCGAAATAAGACTACCCTGAGGGACTCCGCAAGATGTCCTTTTGTATGAAGATTTAAATGCTCCTGTTTTTGTGCACTGCATTTTATTATGCAAGAAATTTGAGAATAGCTTATGAGAAACACCTCTTATACCATAGTGGTAAAGTTTATCAAGTAAAATTTCATGGTCACAGCAGTCAAATGCTTTTGATAAGTCTAGAAATAAGGAACATGTAATTAATCTATTATCAAAGTTTCTGAGTAGTTCATCATAAATAATTGTAATCGCCAGTTCCATTGAGTGATTTTCTCTAAAGCCATATCGTCTTTTATCAATTACAGTAGATTGTGTTCTGTCAAATAAGAGTATACTCTGTGATAAAAAACTTTTTCAAATAATTTTGACAATACTGGGAGAACAGAGATTGGTCTATATTCAGATGAGGAACTTGGGCTATGGACTTTGGGAATTGGAGTGATGTGGGCTATTTCCAGGAGTCCGGGAATTCACCAATAGTCATGCATTTGTTGAAGAAGTTGGACAACCATTCTGACAAAACGCAACTGGCTATTTTTAAAAATTTGGATGTGATGTCACTGGGAGAACTATTAGATTTTGTTTTAAGGTTTTTAATGAGACGTTGGATTTCATAAGCATCAGTAGGAGCCAGAAATAATGCGTTCTTTGGATTCATATTTTTAAGGAGATGCCTGTAGGTACCAGGGGGTGGCATTATTTTTGCAGAAAGGGATTCCCCAACTTCTGAGAAGAAGTTGTTTAATTCATCACATTTGTTTGGCATACTGAGTCTTCAAACAGCTTATTATTTTGTTGGGATTTGTTTTTTATTGCTATTATTTCATTGACAAGTCCCCATATCTTTTTATATCATGATTACATTTTTGAAATGCATGTTTATAGTAATTTTGTTTGGAGATTTCTTTTAGGTGTGTAAGTTTATTTTTGTAAGTTTTGTGTTGTCTAATAATATTTGGGTTGTTAGTAGTTAACTGTTTTTTTGCGTAGGGCATTCTTTTTTCAATGGAAGTTAAAATACCTTTGGTTATCCATGGCTTGTTGAATAAGTGTTGTTCTTTTCTAGATGCATAGCGATATGGAGCATGCATCATTAAGAATTTTCACAAATTCATCACTGAGAGTGCTTACATCATCAGCTTCAGGATTAAGATAGTTTAGTTTGAGGCTGAGGTCAGATACAAAAATAGTGGGGTCAAAATGTTCCATGCATCTAAATTTAGGTTTAGAATTTTGATGGATTGGATGGTGAAGGTTGAAGTTTTAAAAAATTGGTGAATGATGAGCAATATCAAAAATACTAATTCCAGTATTAATTATTCTTTTTTCATCACAAATATTAGTGCATATATGATCTAATATAGATGGTTTTGAATTTTTGCTTGATCTGGTTGGTTTATTGATAAGAGAAATACAGCCACAAGACAATCAATATAGTTTGACACATTTGAATTTTCTTGATATATTATCAAGTTAATGTTATGATCTCCACCAATTAAATAGTCAATTGTTGTTTTGAAGGTGGGTGACAAGCTTAACAAATTCATCCTTGAAGGGTTGAAATGCATATGTTGGATGGCGATAAATAACTCCAATAATGAAAAGTTTGCCAGATGAGTTTGGGATGTCAATAAACAGGCTTTCGCAACCTCTGTTGTTGCGATTTAGGTCATTTCGTGGTTGGTAAGTTAGGTTGGAATTAATGTAAAGACCTACTCCACCTGGGTTGGTTTGTGAAGGATTATGAATGAAGTTGAAGCCAGGGATGTCAACAATTGAGATGTAGTTGGACTTCAATTTAGTTTCTGATGTGGCTATGAAAGTAGGATTTACCTCTGTCATTAGGAAGAAGTCATCTAGTTTGTGCTTATTTTTTCCCAGGCTACGTACATTAAAGTGAAAATTGATAATTTTTTTTGCTTACTTGCATGATTCATCTCGCCAGTTTCACTTAATGTTGAATATTTGGTTTGAAAATTTTGAGCAAATAAGTCACATGAAATAGATTCTATAAAATTAGATAAATCAGAGTTATCAAATAAATGAGGTTGTAAAGCTCAGTGTTGGTTAAATTAAAAACTGGTATAGTAGAAGACACACAGGCAGAACAAGTAAATGATGCTGATGTCTTAGGCTGTTGCAGGTTAGAATAGCATGGGGAATCATTAGGTGATTGGATATACTTATGACATGAAGAACAGGGAGCACAATGCAAACAGTTGGGCATATCACAAGTTTTGCACAGAGCCATGATTATTGAATAAATGCAGAAATAAATTAAGTACAACACACCATGTAAGTGAAATGACATGTAGACCAATCACCACATCAAAAGGAAGGAATAAATGTTTCATCATTGGTGAATTGTCAAACTGATTGAAGTGCAGAAATTTAGTTGGGATTTCTAGGGTGTTGTTGATATGCTCAATGTCCTTTTCACTTCGGATAGTAATGATTCTACTGTCATTGCTTTGTCTGAGAAGGATTCTTCCATTGTTGACCCAAATGTACTTCCAGTTAAATTTTTTCCTTTCGTCATTGGCTTTGGATATTTTCGGGTACAATATGTTTTCGGCGATTTGTCTTTAATGTTTGACGTAATTTTGGACTCATTGACAGAGATCTCACAGCGAAATACTTTACAAGCCACCGGTGAAAGGCTTAGATTCGCCGCCGTGACAATAATCGAAAAATCGCGAACCAGTCTTAAGCTCTACTAAGCCAGCACTTGCCTCCAGTAGGTTAAATGGCGCAGTCAAAACCCAGGGTTTATACGAGCAAAATTTCCAATAACATGCATCTCACTGTTCGTCTACCTTCCAACTCACCACAGAAATCAGAAACAAACATGGGCTGAGCTTAAGATTTCTATGGTTCATACTTGTATTTACATGATTGTTGAAACGTGAAACGACGTTCGCGAGCTTTCAACAGCGATACAAATTGCAGATACAGAACGAAGCTGACACAGAGTCTTACGGTTGATCTTATTTGCGCTTTCTCATAAGCTGGACTGATTTCTCAATTGTTGTCTCTCTTTCGTCGCGTCAGTACTGGCGGTATTTAAAGGGTAAACGTTGGTTTGTTTCGTTGTTGCATACAATTTCTACGTTTCGAGTTTGGTACATCCAGAATTGGTATTGCCCAAGCAGCTCGGATCGCTTGATTTTAATTCTACGTTTCTTTTAAGCGTTTAGGCAAGTTCCGGTCGGCGCAATGCTCAACTGTGTGTCACGTGACAATAGTGACAAACAACGTCACATTGAAACCTACACTTGAGTTCCCTTGCGCTACGCAGCTTCTCCGGTGAAGTGTGTTTCGACCTCTTGTTTTTTGTCGCTTGGTTCGCCTGTAGCGCCGTGGAGACGGAGATCAGAGTTCTGAAGAAAATTCCGTCGTGACATCGGTAACTCCTCTTCACCTTCATCTTCCTGCAACATGTGACAAGTGAAATGTTTTCCTGTTCAGGGGTCTCCAACAAGGTGCTTGCGAGCACCAGGGCGCACTCAAGGACCACATGGGTCACTCTTGGGCCTGTTCTAAAAATAACATTAGCATCGTCATCTTCAGTTCTGCAACCCATTTGACAAGAACGTGCAACACTGACTGGAAGAAGTCAGTTCAAGCCATACAGAAGTCAATCAATGACCTTTGCTCAAACGAATCTCTGAAGCAAGTGTACTTGAGCAAATATACGTATTGGAAAAAAAGAATTTAAGCTGTAAAAACGTTGGACAACAAATACAGGAGAAGCGTACTGTTATCAATTAGGTTAGCATCACCATGTTGACTGATCACACCCTTCGATGCCCCAGCGTCATTTCTATTGTGGGCACTGAAATCTCCGAAAAGGATCACGAATTATTTCGGCTTAAACCTGTCGTAGGGTATCACTATTTTCTTTCACCAGTTCTGGGTACAGTGCACTTGCATCTGGGTTATACACCTGTACAAGCCCGTAACCACGGGGGGGCATTGCCCCCAATTTTTTGTGCCCCGCTTTCTGACTCATTACCGGGGGAGAAGCGTTTGCACTCGTCGTCCAGCTCCACAACGCTAGCGCCATGACACTTATTTGAAGAGATTCCAGCAACATCCAAGACATACCTTTTGGCTTCCACAACCTGTTCATACTCTTTCTTTGTGATTGAAATGGTGTTCCAATTTCCAATCAAGACTTGATGCCGTTTTCGCCGTGTTTTAAAGTTCCCAGAGTAGAAGCATTTTGCACCGGCCCCATTCGCTTCAAGTACAGCTCCTTGTGAAGTAATTACGCGTTAACGTCTACACTATAATCACGCGAAGCAGGGTCGTTGTCTGCTCTGCATTAGGACGAATTAACAATCTGTCTTCATTTATTTGCACAGGTTTTCTTTATTGCATTGGAGGCACCACAGGTGGCGATGAAATTCTTTCATCTGCGGAACGGTACACTCCAATGCACAACAAGTGGGTGAGCATTGCTCCAATGAAACGTGGTAGGTTTGGTCTCACCACTGTTGCACACAGTGGTTCTATTTACGCAATAGGTAAGCACTTCTGCGTATAGACAGCTGATAGTTGAATTTTTATTAAAGCGAATAACAAATCGTTTTTCGTAGTTTGGATTGGAGATGGCATCTTCCAGCGTCTAACTAGTGCAGCATCATTAACTGAGAAGTGCTTACTGAACTCTCATGGGAGGCTCAGAATCGGAACTACTAAAGAGATGTTAAATGTTTCCTCGCGTCATCGTTGTAATATGTTCCTTGGTGGTTAGCGCTCGAGGCACCCATTTGTACCCGCCGCACAACATCTCATCAGTTCATCTGACAACAACAACATACGTGCGGCGCAGTGGGCGGATCACCAATGGAAT
>Ga0210059_1001768_pt1 | contig 33040 bp, 25 predicted proteins | sample Ectturendosymbi2_FD_188042 | JGI IMG/M metagenome (GOLD analysis project Ga0210059, IMG submission 188042) | Ecteinascidia turbinata endosymbiont from Florida, USA - Sample 2 (SPAdes) (version 2) | ecosystem: Host-associated > Tunicates > Ascidians > Unclassified | place: Key West, Florida... | reverse complement strand
GAAACGTTACCTCATCTTTTGTACCTTTTATTTTTATCCAACAATGCAATATGTACCTGACATTTAAAAAAGTTTGGCCAACAAGGTGGTGACGAACCTAAATCGCATTTGTGACAGTAGCAGTGTGGCAGAACCTCTGCGAGAGACGTTGATCGCTTTAAGAGTAATTTGACAGAAATGTTTGTCATTAGATAAAGAATTTTACCATCTTTTCGTGCTCAAATCGGAACTTCTAAATGCCTTTAAGAGGAATTGGTCGGTCTGATCCATTTCCTTTTACTGTTTCAGACAAAGTGATGCTTAGTATTCTGTAACACTTGTGCCAGGCTGCAATTTTTCAGTAGCATGCTACCTGGTAGGTCAAAGAGCTTTTTTTTATGAAATTTAGGAAGCTTTTCGAAGCCCATTTCTTTCAGTATTACAACCCATGTGTCGTTGAACTCTTACGCACAAAGAACAAATAAATTTTAATCTGATTTTCTTCTGTTTAATCAGATCGGTGAAAGGCTTACACTTTGAGTACGATCCCTTTTGTTGCATAGTTTGCGACTGTGATTTGAGACGCGATGGTGATTAACGGAGGTTGTAACGGGTGTGAAGCCAATGTCAGGTGCGAGCAAGGCTACTCGCCGCTTGCTTTGAAAAACTTTGCTTATAAAATAATTTCCTTTTAAAATCAATTTCAGTGATGACGGCTTTCTTTGAAAGTGGTTTTCTCACAAAACAACTTTGCTTTAAAAACAGCTTTGATCAGGCCACCTGGTCTTTGTTCGACACCTGGGCCGCTTTCCTGTGGGTGAAGCTAGCAGGATTTGCCTTGTCAACCTTTTTCGGGACATTGGACACACGGCTTAACCATTTTAGCTTAGATCTTTCTATTCGGAGGAGAATTGGATCGACATTCATGGTTTTACGAATAACACAAATGCCCACTCGAGTGGTCGCGCCGTCAGCTCTTCGCAAAAATCTCATCTCTGCCTCTTCCTTCTGAGAGATAACTCTTTCAGTCGTTACCTGACATTGACGACCATAGGTGAGGGTCAGAACAAAAACCCATTTGAAAGTTGAAACCTCTGCGATTTTTCAAAGTTTTTTTGTCACCACAGAGTGATATAACGCATGCAGAACTGCCTTGCTTTACAAATCCGTGTCTCAATCACTCTGTTCGGCTCTCCGTCACTCGTGAATGCCACTCCAACGTACTTGAACTTCCCGACACGCTGCAGTGTATTGTTGCTTGCTTGCAGCCTGCACTTGGGTTTCTTGAGAGACAATATACTTCGGTCGTTTCGGTGCTTAATTTCCTTCCCGCTTGGTCGCACGCAGCTGAAAACCGATCAAGTGCATGCTGAGAACCCTGTTCAGAGGAGGCCAGCAGCAGCGAATTGTTCGCTAATATCAGGCGGCTGATGATCATGTAGCTAACTTCTAACAATGACCCCCTCGTTGGAATGGATGTGACTGTCTATCAATTTTATATGCGCTTCGAAGTGAAGTGGTGACAGCACACACCCTTGCCGGAACCCAACCCCAACAGTGACTGGGTGTGATTTAACTCCACCGACACGGGAACAAACTTCTGAGCAGGAATACAGTGACTTGACGGCCAGTAACCGGCAGCAGCCAACGCCGCGCTTCCGCAACACTTCCAAACGCTTATCACCAGGAACATGGTCTTATGCAATTTCCGTTACGACTAAAATAAGTGCAATCAGTGGTGTAGGAACCGGAGGTGCAAGCGCATCCCGAAAAATTTGATTTGTCAGAAATTTAGGCAAAATATAAAAAAATTTGGGAAAGTCGTTTCAACATTTTTTACCGATACTAATGAAAATATACGTTTTTTGGTATTGAGCGTACAAATACAAGTTTGTTATGTCATAGAAACGCATTAAATATATACAAAGTCAACAAATGGTTTCTAGTAACTTGTTGTTTTTGTTTGTGAGAGTTGATAACTTTGTGTTAGGTATGTGAGAGTTGTCAAAATAACTGACTCACCTGAAAGTTTGGGCAAAAAAAGGAATGTAATTTACGTACTTTATTAATTGTACACTGAGGGAATCAATTATGCTGCAGGACACCTACTTCATATTTGCAGAGCCCATAATAATATCTTTTCATGAGCGTTCCGGCTCTAAGCTTTTCTAGAGGTATTAAGTTATACCGGTATTCTGACGCTGTCTATAATCATATACTTAATTTCGTAATTGCTTCACCATGCCAGGCAAGTACGGAAAAGCTGTGTTTTTAATTTTAGGGACGGTGTTTAGCATAAGTGTACGGGAGTGCATATTTTTGGGGATGCAAAGCATTTTTGCCCAAATTTGATCTTGCTTTCCTAAATAACGTATATACAGCAAATCTTCATGTTGAGACTAAAGCGTGCCATTGTAAACTAATCAAGGTTTCTGCATACCTAATTAGGCTTACGCTTACCGATTACCGGGGTTCAAAGCTGTACGCTCTCAACTCGCAATCAATATTCTGCATAGCTACATGTGAACAGTGGTAATATCTATTCTATTGAAAAATGTTAGCTAATTACAATAAAATCCTCCCAAAAATTGCTGTTCATTGCACCACGGGCGGAAGGTGTTGTTCAGAATCTTCAGTTTCAAGTTTTTATATACGTTCTAAATCAGTGGTTTTCAACCTGGGTCGCGAACCATTTTTGGAGGGGTCACGAGTGGATATTTTATGTACAAAGCTGTATTACATTTGTTTTATTCAAGTTTTAGATGGGGACTGATTTTTGTCGCGGAGACATTTCGGTCATTTATCCCATAATAGTATTAAAACTCTCCAGTCAAGATGCCTTGAAAAATGGTTGAATCAAATACAGTGTTACCATGCATAAACACGTAACAAGGGTTGCTATGTAGAAATATGAGTGAACGTGGAAATATGAGCTGTGGAGTGAAAATACTGTCTGTGGTGCTGCATCTTGAACGGAAACCGAAATGGTCATTTTCCAGTTTTATTTCAGTTTTGTTCGCGGCACCTTTTTTCAAACAATGAAACAAATCTGATTTTGAAAATTTGATGATTGGTTGCTTCATCACGATGAAGTTTGTTGAAATACTTTGATTTCTATGTTGTCTATGAGAGCGTTCATACCAAAAGGTCCTTGCAGTGTGTTGTGCAAACAAGGGGTTTCCTTTTGCCTTTTTTTTAAATAAGGAAGTGGCTAAAACATGGAGTCATCTGCGCACGTGTGGTATCTGCAAGCAAGTGGCAGATCTGAATATTTTTTTTCGAAACGGGGATTTTCTTGTCAAGGCCTTGAGAAGTCTCGTTTTCACTCTTATTTTGTCCACTTCTCTAAGATAAGACTAACGCCATAGATAACCAAAGTGTAGAGGACCGAAGGTGTAGGGAACCGAAGATTTTTATCGAAAGTAACAAAGCTGCGGTTGCCTTGCTGCACAAAAGAAAATGATGAACTGTGAATGCATTGTGAAGTGATTACATGCGTTACAATAGTCAGTCGTTGTATAATAACAAACATGGTATAATACAAACCAACCAGTCGTTGTATCATACAAACAACAGTTCGACGAATGCTTGTTGAGGTTGTGAGCCTATAACACTTAAAACGTTTCATGTGTTTCTTCAATGCCGTTTATTTCTTTTGTTTTGCTTCCCTATTGGAATTAAATAAATTGCTGTGTTTTTCGAATAAAACATTCGGCTACCCTCAAAAATAATTTCGTATCCCACGCACGGCCGTCCCCGCCCTCTCCCTGAACCCACATAGCCCTGCGGGTACCCGCAACCCGCGCGTGTTAACACGACCCGCGCAGGGCTCTAATCTGTACACAAGCGGAAAATCTGAATGTTGTTTTGCGTAACAGGGATTTCCTTGTTAGGCCTCATGAAGTCTCATTTACAGCTTTTTTTGTTTTTTTACTGAGGTGAGACTGTTGCGATCGGAAAGCCCGAGCGGCATATGCGCAAAGCTTCGCACTGTGGCAGCAAGCAACAATAAAGTGCACATGCCATGATCACTGTATTATTGCTTGTTCGTGCCACATATATGTGGTGTTGTTCTTCGCGCACATTCCGTTCGTGGTGAATCACACGTTTAACGCAACACCACCGGAGAGGTTGCAACAACATCCCCTACTTTTTACAACGAACCGCACCGATTGCGCGTTCTTTTTGTGAAGGCTTCACACGGCACGACTTCCACATCCTGGTCACAGAACCATTCTGTTGCGATCGGCAAAACCCGAGCGGCATGTGCGCAAATCTTCGCACTGTGGCAGCAGGCAACAATTCACGCACATCCCGTTCGTGGTGAATCACACATTCAACAAAACACCACCGGAGAGGTTGCAACAAGACTAACCCCTAAATATTGGCAAAGATACAGTTGTCTTACTGCCCCAATGAAAATGGTAAATGTTTGGCACACTTCTTTAAGCGAGTTCTTTTATCCACTGTTTGGCCGCACTAGATCTCGGGGCAGGTGTTGAGTAGCCATTCCGTTGTCTCATCGTCCAGAACCGTCAGGCCGTGCAGTCCATGGGGAGGTCGATGGATTGGACATTGGAGGGCGACATGGTCGACGGTTTGTTCTTCTGCGCCACACTCACAGGCCGCAGAGGAAGCCATACCCCTTTTGGCGCAATGTGAAGTTAACACATGCAGTACAAGTTGATCAACGAGTGATTATAAACATCAGCTCAATTAAAACTTTTTGAGGAGGTGAATTTTAAAACTTTGAGCTGCTCAGTTGTATCTTCGTTCCCTTTTTTGTTTTTTGCTTCGCTATTGGCTTCGCCTTTGCTTTGCTTCGCTTCGCCTTTGTTTTGCTTCGCTATTGGAATGGGTTATTGTTGTTTGTTTTTCAAACGCAAGCGCAGAACCTCTGTGAGTGCTGTATAAATTGAACATAAAAAAACTTTGGTGCTGTTTTTTGCAGTCTCACAATTTTGATTTTTGAAAGTAAAACCATTTTATAATTGAATTCCATGCAAGATAATTATGGCAAACCAAACAGCACAAGGAGGTGAGTTAAAGTAAACAAAATTATCAAGGTTGTATTGTATAGTTTTGCTTATTGTACATTGCCTGTGTCCTTAACGTGGCAATTGTGGCACTGGATTCGCGATTGTTGTTTCTGTTTCTTTTGTGACTAACCTTCAGTAAAGATCATTAAGGCTTTCGCAAAAATTATATGGAAAAATCACATTGGGTCCTGTGCTACAAAGGAACTTAAAAATCAAGGTATCGAATATCATCACAAAACCAGTTGTATTTGCTGACTTAAATATAATCTGAACATATCATTAATTAGTTTTAGATGTTCAAAAAATTGTTTCATGAGACCAAAACAATCGTAGTTTGAAAGTTGTCATATTTTTTGAAATGTTTCAAATGTGCTCAACTCTTCACACGGGAGATAAACAAGGAATACATTAGCAAATTTATGTAGGCTTTTTGGAACGAGGATGGGTAGTTTTGCGTAAAATTTCCTATTAAAAATTCTGCCGATTGACTTTTTCTTTGCCTCCCATTTGAAGACTAGCTAATTGAATGCAGATACGTGCAAATTTGAATCATTGCAAAAAGATGCAAGCAGAGCCCAGTCGGCTGATTCCTTGAAATCTTAGAAAAAAGCTAGTGCTTTAAATTGTTCTAAATGTGCCTTCACATTCCACAAGGTACACTCAGTTTTTAATTTTTCTTTTTACAGCAACCACCGGTGATAAGCAAAAATTCTCCATATATAATGTTCGGAAGCCACTGAATGCATTTGCTGAAGGAGAAAGCTACCGGAATGTCAAAAAGGAGGTGGCGGGTGGCAAGACGTTATCGCTTTTACAGCTGCGAGGCCCCCTAGGTATTGGCAAAAAAGAAATTGCTCGGAAATTAGCGCAAGAGTTTCCCTTCGCTAATGTTCAATGTGCAATCACACATGACCAGCCTGTAATTAAACAAGAGATAGATTGCTCTGAAGGAAACGCGAAACTTTCTGAACATCTAAAGAACCTCCTGGAACGTTTGTACAAGAATCATTTTGTAGATGACTACACGTTCTTTCAATCTGCACGTAGCGACTTGAATATAAACGAAACTAAGTTGTTCGTGCAGTGTTTGGTTCAAGCAGCTGCTCCTGTCATTATCATCATTCATAATCCCACAAAAGAATGTCGTAAGATTCTTAAAAATTTGGGGTCGTGGATGGCCAAGGCAGACGTTCAGTATCCAGCTTGCGTTTGCATCTCGCCCGATTCATTTTTTCAGGATACGTACAAAATCCATAAGGTTGCTGGATTAACAGAGGAGGAAAGCATTCGATTTTTACTGAATCCGGAAAGAAACCTTGAAAGTCTGCCTAGTTCAGAAAAGCAAGCCATTTGTGCCATCAAACAACGTTTGCAGGGTTTCCCCTTTGACCTCACTGTTGTCAAACTACATTGTCAATTGTCAAATGTCAATTACTCCGATTACCTGAAACGTTTTCCTGTTGGCAACGTAAAAGGTGAAGAATACATGTTCAAAACGGTGACGGATTTTCTAAGCTCACGAAATGACCTGTTCGATATGTTGAAGAGCTTGGAAAACTTTCATCACAATAATATACCTATTATTCTGATAAAAAAGGTGTTAGTGAAGCTTCAGATAGATACAGATTATAGCAATCCACTCAAAGAACTTTTAGAGCTCAATGTATGCACCACTGAAGGGGAAGGAGACATGCTTAAAGTCACATTTCATGAGATTCTTTTCTTGGCTGTGAAAAATTATATGCAATTCAGAAATACGGAAGCCATCCACCATTTAAAAATAGCCATTTTAGCTATTTCCTCTCTAGCAACTAAAGATTTGAGAACAAAGAGCAACAAGCAAGAAATGAAAAGCTTACGGCACCACATAAGGTCAGCGCTGCACCATTTTGAGGACATTAAGGGCAAATATTTGGAAGACAAAGAGTTCCAGCTTGTAACACTGGCAGTATCTCATCTGCACGAAGTTTTCGCTGCGATCAGCAACAACTCTTCTCATGAACAAGCTCATTTTCAAAGCAGTCTAGCGATATTATGTGAAGACGTTACAAGAAGATCTAATTTCAAATTAGAAACCAGCAGGTTACTCAACAAGCAAACAGAATCAATAAAAGAGCTCGCTTCAAGCATTATTGATGCTTGCATGGCTGCCGGTGACGCATTTCATGATTCCGGCGTTGATCTCATTCAGTATGCCTCGCTGGTTATACAGATGCATCGCCAGGATGTGGGATTTTTGAAAAAAATTGTTTCCAGTAAAGAACTTTTTGCCAAACTAATTGAACTTTCCCAGAATCATTCAGGAATTTCTGCAGAAGTTATCAAGTGCCTTCGCATGGAGGGGACAAAAGTTTTTCTTGACGAAGACAAGCATTACCAATCCTTTTATGTTGATCGTCTGGTTTCAGTGTTGCATTCCGCATGTAGGTCTTGGGCTTTTCTTCACAGAGAGGGTACGAAAAAGCCAACCGAAAACTACGTGTGGATTGCCGATCTTGTCAAGGCACTCTGTCTTGACTACAAAAAAAAGACAGGAATAAGTCTTCTAACTCTTAGCTTGAATCTCTCAAATACAGTAAATGCAAGGCTTGTTAAAGCACCTCATCTCCCGGAAGAAATGCAAAAGCAAAATTTTAAAGAAGCAAACCACCTTGTTGAAGAAAATCTGCACTTCGTAACACGAAGTAGCGATATGTTATATGAAAATGGAATGATTAAAACTGATTTCGAAACCATGTTGCAGGAACTAGAGTTGGAAGCACTTTAGTGAGAATCTATGCTAAGTTATGGAGGTTATACAATGAAGATGAACGCCTTGCCTTAATACCTTCTGCAGATATTCACTATCCAAAATTGTACAATGAAGCACACAAGCGGTTGGACTCGTGGAATGGGTCAAATCAAGCTCTAGTTTATTGCGGAAAGTTTTTAGCTGCAAATTCTGAATACAACGATGCAGCGAAAATTTTCATGAAGCTTTTAGATACAGCCTCAAAGACAGATGATGACAAACTTCGTTTTTCAAGGATTTTTCATAAATACGTGAAAGTTGTCCTGGCCGGTGATCTAATCGAGCGCAGATGTGAAGCAAAGAGAGCATGCAGAAAAGCTATTGGTATTTTAAAAGCAGAGCACTGTGTTCCCGAACGTCTTCAGAAAAAGTTGAAAGATTGTCAAGAGAGACTTTCACACGAGCCGTCTGCACTTCGACTGCAGTCACTCTCATGTTACATGGCTGCGGTGGGTCATTTCTTCCTACTTATGCACATCATGTGACGGAGTTTCCTACCTTCAACCACACGTTGTTGGCTCCTGTGACTGGTCTCTTCAATGACGTTTTGGATCGTTCCCTCTCTGCTTTCAAAGACGCAGATTGCTCAAGTCAATTTCTTGGCGTGTCGTTTGGAATCTTATCTTTTACAGATTCTACGTGTTGTCGCTGAACCCTTTCCCTTTGATGAGGTTTTGCAACTACTCCTCACCTCTCCAGCCGCGACTACCTTTCAACATGGCATTCTTACACAGTCGGCCTGTAAGGAAAGTACGGTAACACTCTTACGTTCCTTGCAGTACGGCTCGAAGTTTGGTCTTCGGCCACTCTTCGCTTATCAGGATCATACTCGCGGGTGAGTGCTTGTCCAGCTGTACTCGGGCAACGTCGTCTTTCTTGGCCCGCCTTCTCTCGAGGAATATCAAATGCATCGATTCCGGCACTTCACCATTCAAAGTAGAATTTACACATACGTCAATTACATGCTGCAATTCAGTTCTGAGCCTATGCGACAACTTTCGATGTCATTACCAATGACCAACGTGTCGACTCACCGTTTTGACTACGTCGCTAGCACAGTTTTGTACTCTGAAGCTTCTTCTCAGCAGCGATCCTACTTTTCCGTCCTCGAACAAGTAGCGCAAGCTTCACGTCTGCAGCAGCGACTTCGGCTGTTTTTGCAGGACGAGGACAATCCGTCTCTCAACAACTCCTTAACGTCAGCGAATTTCAACATCATCACACAGAAGATTGGAAACTTTTTTCCACAGTTTCCTTCGTCTACTTCTGACTGTTACCGACCCATTCCTCAACTTCATTTTAACCCTTCTGACACTCCTCACCTATGTTTGTACCATACGTTTATCCTATCTTGCTATGTGCAATTTGTGTAATCGTTTACGTCCTCAGGCCCATGCTTTTCGCGGCTGGACAACCACACGTTTTCAACAGCTGCGTCATCATATCACACGTCATTTCCCACGCCCGGCTTCCCAGGAGAATGCAAACTCCGCAACCCCACCTGAAAGTGTTGAGCTACGGCCTGTCCCGCGCAGTGCTCGTGTCTCTGTAGTTGAGCCCCTGGTTGCCGAAACGCAACCATTGAATGAAGCCTAAACGTTTTGCTAACCTCACCTCGGTTTGCTTTTCGTGCTGCATTTTTTCCCTTGCCTATAACAGCTCTATAGTTATACTCATCATATAAACGTAACCACTGTATTCGCATATATCATCATTATTTCTTGGTTGTGTCAGCTACTTTCATGCAATTTTGCGTCTCTGTGCGTTCTTGCTGCATCGGCGATTTGCGGTTTTTCCGAACGGGAAAATTTTTCGACCGCGCGTTCCGCAGGGTCTTTGTTTTTTTCTGCCACGTTGCAGCATTTTTCCTGTCGCATAACAGAGGCCAACTTTTTTCGTAGTTTTTGTGTCATTTTCAAGTATTTCTTTTGTGTGTTCAATATCCCCGTCCTCTTGAGTGAGTGCAACCACTTCTGCAATCGAATATATCTTCAAATGCAAAAAATCCTTACTCCTCCACAGCGCCACCATATATCCTCTTATTGTTATTTTATGCTTTGCGTGTCAGCTCTCGCGAACCTATCCACGCCTCTTTCTGGAAGGGGGGCATTCTTATATAGCGGACACATTAGTGCTTTAATGTTTTTTGCATCTTTACTGCGTAATTCCCAGTAATATTCCATTCGTGATTCAACGTGATGTACTTGTTTGCGAACACTTCGACCGTCGACGCAATAGCCTGCAAACCTACATAACCGCACTCGGTCGCTGTTTCCTGTGGCGCATTCGAACGCCCAACGCTTTTGTTCGTCGTCATTCTAATTCCGACTCTACATCGAACCGTTACGCTACGTGTTTCTGACTTCACGCTCAAGTGTATCGGCGTTTTTTGTTGTATATCTGAATATAATCGAACGAAGCAGTCAACTTAGAGTACTACTGGAGAGTTATTAGCGGAAAAAGTGGTGAGAGCTTTTTATTGCCTTGCTTTGGCTTGGCAACTTCAAGACTTCAGGTTGCTTAGTTGGGAGACCGACCTGTGCTCCTGCAACAAGTAGGTTCACCCCTCAAGTAGTAGGGACCTCTACAATAACCTAAAACCCCGGTCCCTACAATGGTAGCGAGAAATTGATTGGCATGTTTCTGCAAATAGTTTTTGATATACTAAAATACATCACGCTGCGGGAAACTAATATGGCTCTTGCATAGTTATTGACTGTTCAAAAGTAAACCTTTGGTTCATTAATTCATCATTTTGTCAAATCTTGAAGGACTTGGTTTGCACATTGCAACGCTGTAATGTAATGTTTTGCACAGCTTGACTGAAGTATACTGATGCATACATTGAAATGCCGAAAATATCATAAAAGTTATATTATAAAACTTGTATGTAGTCCAATTTTCTTTCCTTAGAAACGGGTCAGTGTAACTTGAAGAGACACTTAGAATTTATCTGTATGGGTTTAGTTCGCCCTTGACGCAATTTAACCACTTGCAGGCATGTTTTGCAAGTACAGTCGGCTGTCTGCATTAATAACAGCAGTTGACTTAATTGGAAGGTTTTGAGCGAAAAAGTTTGCTAGATGTTTTACTTTGAAGCATGTATGCGTTTATCCTCCAAACGTCACTATGTACTTAATACGTGACAGAAAAAATATATTTTCTGGTGTGCTGCATGTTATTTCTATGGTTTCAGTGTAAATTGAGTAAATTATTGTATTGAGTAACGTCTTCAATCCCACACGCAAGTCGCTTGAATTTAAGCATGCATCGCAGTAACATGGAAAACGCAAATACATGAAGGAAGACGAGGATACATACATGGCGGCAGTAGAGAGTATACGCTTGATGGCGCAAATACATTTACTTTGATGAAACACAAGCTTTTGAGACATACGCATGAACGACGTCATCATGCTTATTATAATGTAGTGCTGCGATGACTTCCAAGTACATTGATTTATAAAATGCATGAGGGATGGGAGGCTGCGAAGGACCAAGGATCATCTAGGCTGCAGACCTCTCAAAGGCGAAACTGCTTATTTTGTAAAGGGAACAGTGCATAATAGTTAGTAAAAGTCTTTTGCTCTGGGTATAAAATGTAATATGGGTAATGTGGTTATACAGTAAATTGAAGTAAAATGTATTCCAGGCAAAGTCAAGCCACCAGAAGAAAATGGTTTAGAGTTATCAAATTAAAAATTTGCTGTTTTCACACATTCAAAAATATTCGTGTATGCTAGAGAGGAAATGCGTCAAAAGCTGTAGATCGCCTGCAGCACTGCGATGGTGTCACGAGATTTAAGCAGATTGAGAACCAGTCGCGCAATGATGCTTTGCGGAAAAGAACTTGGTATCAATGCATGCTGAGAACGGAAATTCGTCACTCTGTGTCTACAGGCTACAGCATCCCACTACTTCATACACTGGTTTGATGCGACCAATTTTTGTGAACAACCAAACGATGTAATATTTAACAGAGATACTTCATTATTAGACAGTTTCCACTGCAACAACGTTACGTAATTAAATCAAACCACTTGGTTTATGTACACCAATCAATAAGAACACAGAGTGTATTTCTATTATCCGAGTATGTACTTTCCACGATGGGTGTAAGCAAGGAATCGATCAGCAAATTTTTAATAGGAAATCGATTTCACGTAAAATTACGCATCCTCAGTCCTTATTCAAATATAATTATCCGAGTTATCCGAGTCCTTATTCAAATAGAATTATCTGAGTTCTATTATCCGAGTTATACATATTTCTTATTTCTTATACTCCTCCAAAAAAGTGCCAAACACGTTTTATTTTTTATTTCTAAAGGAATTCTTGACCAGATTTCTATTGCACTATGTTTTATCATTTTAGTACCTGAGTTCGAACGTGCTTTTGGTAAAGCAAATTGCAGATCGCTGTCAGAGCGGTTGTTACATGTTAAGCATTCACAATCAGGAACCAATTCAGCATTGCAATGTTTACAGTTCATTCATCTAGGTTTAGGTGGGAAGCTCACTTTGCACTGCTGCTCCAGCAGCCATATATTCAGAACAGAAAAAGCATTCCAACATATAAAATTAACACACTTACGTATGCATTTTGCTTCTGGCAGTTTGTTATTCAAGTATAAATAGTCACTTGCATTGGACGTTTTGTTTCAGAATTCACGGAAGATAATATCTTTGCGGTAGAGTTAGTTGTTAAGTATTTTGCCACAGCCCATTTGCTTATAATGAACATCAATTCCGTGTTTGAAGAGATCATCAAGTAAAGTCACGGTGACCCATTTTTCACATGTCTTGAGCTTAGCTTTTATATTGACATTTCGAGTGTAGCAAGAGGTAAACGTATCAGAACATGATTTTTGCATGTACTTCAGTAGCTTGTACCGTAGAGGTGTGAGATCTTCACAAACGAAGACGTGCTGTCTTCCTTCGATATTTTTGAGATCCCGTTTGTTAGTAAGAAACTCGATTCTTTTTTTGTATGACACAAATCTTGCAATGATTGGGCGTGGATTCTCATTGTTTCTTCTTTTTTGTCCTAGTCAATGTACTCTCTGTATTTCATTATCTTTGAGATCGATTTCGAGCTCATCTGCTATTTTGAACAAGACCTTTTCCCCATCATCATTGTCTTCTTTATTTTCTTCTACTCCATAAATAAGAATATTTTCTCTTCTTATGTACTGTTCTTGTCTGTCAAGTTGGAAGACAAGCAGATTTGTTTTCTGAACCATCTCATCGCGTAGTTGTTCTTTTTTTTCTTCAACCTGATTCAACTTATTTTCATATTCAACCATATTTTTTTGTATTCCGTTTAGCTTGTTCTCAAGATTTTGTGTGATATTAGTTAGCTTGTCCAGTTTTTCATTCTGAATGAGCTTTGTGTCTTTCAATTGTTGGATACCTTGCCAGAGTTGATTGAATTTTTTTCTCTTTTGAACTTGATTTTCCCCATGTAGCCTCATTCATCATGCTTGGTTTCTTTATATCCAATATCAGTAGATCAGTATTCAGCAGCAAGTTGCGTATTGTTTGATAGAGTTACGCTCTGTTTAAATCGCGTGGCTTCTCTCTGGGACTCGTCATCGCACACGTGTGTTATCTCCAGAGGAAAAGTATCTTTGTTAGACCGCTGCCAAACGCAGATTTTCTTAGCAGTGACTGGTTTATGAGGCTCTGGGAAGGTCAGCCTTTTAGCTTCGAAAAAGTTTTTAGTAATGTCGTTGCAACTAGGCACAGTTCGCGTGTTTTTCTTTACTTGATTTCAAGTGCCAACATTTCGCCTGTAAGATTTGTCTCACATTTACAGGACTGATGATGCGTTGGAAAACGTGAAACTAGTTTCCCCGTTAATAAACTGTGACTGATTTACTTGCCGCCATCTTTGTGGCCTTCAACTCTGAAAAATAGATACACGTGCAAGTTTTAATCGTAGCAGAAGAATGAAAGCAGAAAGCAGGCAGATTCCTCAGAAGCTTGCCGCAAGGCTAAAGTTTGTTTATTGTTTGATACAGTATTAAGTTAGGTTATTACACACACTGTTACAACACTATCTCCTGTCTTATTCAAATAGATTGCTTTGAATTTCCTGCACTTTATATAGTTGTTCAGTTATTTCTGTATATTCATATTTTTGTTCTGCTGTAGATATTGGAAAAAATATATTTGAAACGATTTTTGATCATAGCTTTTATTGAGAACTTCCTAAAGAGGAGTATAACTAAAGACAGTGACTTTTTTCTAGAATTTTGTTTCTTTTGTTTTGGCATCAACACGTTTGGCAAGTTTGAAATCCTCTCAGTGCCAAGCTGGTTTTTCTATTGGCGATCGCTTCGCATTCCTGATGATCTTCACTGTTTCCGAGATTAATCCATATCCTGTAGAAGCGTTAAAAGACTTTCACAATTATTTAGATGTGGAGACAAATCTGCTTTGAGAGTTTTTTCTCTGAACTTTTGTGTTTCATTCGATATTTGTATTATTTATGGCTGACAATCTTGATACGAATTTACTGACATTTCCGGTTGCTTATTTGAAATAGTTTCACAACAGCTTAACGGTGCAAACCCAGGACATTTGTCCTATTAGTAAACGCAAACCTGTGTCATTCCAGCCGTGGAAACCCTTGCCACATCCTTGCCACATCGAGCATCAAATCGGACGTATTTGCCATTGTTTTGCGTTCATCAGCGATACATTAATTACCAAAACACGAAGTTACTCCGTTTCCGTTGACGCATCACCGTGCGATTCTGTATGAGAGACTTCATAGTAAAATGGCGTTTTGCCATCCATCATACGTTATGGAGTCTTCTGGTTTACCTATGCAACACCAAATTTTGCCAGTCGGATAGTACAGTATTTATTTTTGAAAACTACCCGAATTTCTACACGAGTTGTGCAGTTCACATTGTTTTGAGGCGTACTTCATTATTCTTTGTCACAATCGTTTGCAACTAGAACATAAAAGATAGATGTGCAGTTGCAATTCGTTATATATGCTAGAAGTTGTAATCACGAATGCGTTTGCCCGTTTTGTCTTAGAGTGAATATTTACGGTCGTAAATTGGTTCTTAGTTTCAAGTGTGTTGTGTTGCAGAAACCATTGTCGACGAATGATTGTCAATTAGTTGACGTTTGCTGCCAACACATCCATCTTACTGTTTACCTTCCTGTGTCCCTAAAAATTATGTAACAAACTATAGGCTGCAGAAAAGCAGCTGACACGGAGTTTGTATGGTGATGAATAGGCGAAAGGTTGTTGCGTGCTCGTTCTGATCTTGTGTGTGTTCGCCAAATAAAGCATAGCACCGTCAAGTGTGTAAAGATCTGGAAATAAGTGAAGCAGTTCAAAATGGCAATAAATAGCTCTATCAGCAGAAATAGCTCAGGGAAAATTCTCCAATTTTTATTCTTTCAATAAAATGAACTAAATTAAAATTTTGGAGTGGAGATAACAAAAAAAATTCATTATGTTTGTTTCGTATTTCCATTCAATTTTCGTTGTCAGCAGCGGTCTGCATGTGCCTCTATCGGCTTACTTTGCGTCATCACAGTGTTTGACATACGATCGGCGTAGGCATTGACAGCTTCATTGAATTATTACCAGCAGGTAAAAACGAAAATGGTTGAAAACTTCAGTTGGATACAATAGGGTGAGCAATGATTAAGCCATTCCAATCTGAAAAAATAGAACAGCTTACGAGGCATGGCACATGCTATCCCACAAACATGCAATGTTTAACGTAGTGATAACGACTTGAAACCTCATGCCAAATCGCTAGGTGAGAGTTTTCGTCAGCAAGATTGTACATTTTCCAAGGGTCGGGTACGTTTTGGCGCCGCCGTTTTGTCGTCAAGGTCTTTTGGCGTCGGGTTGTTTTGGGCTGGTATGTTTTGGCGCCAGTGCAGAGACTGACAAGTGCGTGTAATGAAATTGGGGCACAAAGGGTCGGCCAAAGAAAATACGGATAAAGTTTAAAAAAATGGATAAAACTTTAATTTATATCGTAACTGTAACTATACCTCGCAAATATTCAAGTGGTGCCCGTCAGTCAAAATGTTTTACAATGTTTAGAATGCGCTCATCACGCTTAATGTATTTAAGGAGTTTTTGGTTGGGAACCTTCCCAGCAATCAGCTGCTCATAGTAAGCATCACGCCTTCTACTTTTGTGCAGGGGGCTTGACATTGAAAGAATGATAGAAACTCCATTGATATATAGTGTTCTATATTTCAATTTTGGAGGACTTAGCGCTTTGTTTTGGGGGGCTAAGCCCACCAAAATCCCCGTGGCGACAAAAGTGATACCATTCATAGATCTCTAAGGACAGCGACGCAAGTCTCTCGTGTGGCGTTTCATTAGTAGCCAGACAGAGAAGCGATCGGACGGCGTATAGAGCCTCGGCCAACACCTCCTCCCTAGTATCGTCAGGAAGACCAGGTCCGTGCAACAACAATTGAATGATTCGCCAAATGGTTTGGTTGAACCGTTTCCACTGGCTGTTTCCTGTAGGGTGCTAGGCGGTCGACTAGCTGAAAGAAATGCCTCTAGTGGACCGTCTCCTCACTGACAATGACAAAAGGAAGCCCGGTCGCTCTGCACGCAGCTGGGAAAACCAAAGACGCAAAATAGAGATGACAGACAACGATACTCGACTTCACGTTTTTACAAGAAAAAACAAATGGAAATCGCAAAACGCGAGTGTTCGTCAATAGCAACGAGAACAGGGGCGGATCCAAGAGGGAGGGGGCGATTGGAGCGATCGCTATCCCTAAAACCTATGAAAGTAACTTTATTCGCCATAATTTTATACAATTCGGAAAATAACATTCGCTGTATATGGTCATTTTGCCGTCCATTGTTTTGTCACAGCAGTGTTGTGAAGTATACTTAATCTCTCTTACAGTAGCGAAGCTGTTATGGGCTCGACTACCTAACATTACTGAAATCGCCAACCCTGCCCTTACTGGCTGGATCCGCCTCTGAACGAGAAGGTAAGGGAACTCTCCTCTCACCTAGCCTTTGTTGTTTCATTTTGTGTGTGCCATTTGATCCTTCGCTGCGGACTCGACGAATAGTTTAATAAAACCTTCATTGTGTCACATCACGTTCTTCATTCATAAATCCAACTTTGAACAAGCAAGTTTAGGAGTTCTTGGTATTTATTCACTATACTGTCCGCTTTGTTTCGATTACAGCGTTTATAGTAAAGTGATAGGTTTTGGGATCCTTTTCATACCTTTTAGTTAAAAATTTTTGACCCAGCTATTCGCTAACTTTAAGGTATTTAAAAGAGAAACCAAAAGTCAACTGACTCTAAGTCAGGATACCATGAATTCGTACCCCTGCGAAGCTCGAAACAACAAAAAAATAAGGGGGCAACATTGACAAAGAAACTAAGTTACACAAAATACTGCCGAGCAGCAACCGATGGACTCCGTTACTGATTTAAAAGTTTGGCGCATATTTTATTTACTAATAGATAACGTAATTTCTCGATAAAAATAAGTATTTAGTTGCGCTATTGCGAGAGTCGTGTCGCTAGCAAAAGCACCATCATTTTCTTATACCCTTGAACATTATTGTTCGTTCAAAGTGCGAGGTGAGCAACCACAGATGGATGTCGTCCAGCCGCCGTTGCTCTGTTCATGCTTGGTGTTTCAGAATAAGCACAACACTTCCGTCTCCACTGCAACCTGTCTTCTCGAGTTCCCTCGGTTTATGGTTAAGCTCCCAGATTTATAGTCTAGGTTCCGGAAACTGTTTGAACAGCTGTCAGCAGAGGTCGCCGACATCACGTCATTTTGGAGCAACTTTTTCAGCGTCCCATGTTTTACGTCACCTTTGGGACACGTTATCATGACTATGACATCTCGTATTGAAGCCTCTTTTGTCGAAGGGCGTTGCAGTACAATGAAACCTGACCAATGCTTTTACCCGCTTCACGTCCCACGCGATAGCATAGCTTGCACGTACGATACAACTGCAATTCGCACAAAAAATTACAAATAAACATTTTACTCTTCACTATTAAATGCATTCTTTACTAGTTTAACGGTAGAATTTACTAAATTTATTTTAATATTTACAATCTTTTAAACACATAATCCGGGCACATACAAATTTAACACTTTAACGCATATATAAGACTTTTTCAACATTTCGCTTCTTAATTGTTACACACGCGTAGCATCATTGCTTACTTAATCACGACTAGATTTTTTATTCATTTGCTCAGGGTCCAATGTTGTGACGCTCCAGCGTCCCAACATAAGGAATTTACGACTGATAACAGCAATGAAACTGATACTTATGTTGCTGCCATATTCGAACCCACACTACAAGATACTCACACTACAAGAGCTACCACTGCTACCCGTTTCCGCTTCTGCTTGCACTAATAGGCCATGGCCTCCCTGGTGTGGCGCAGAAGAACAAACCGTCGACCATGTTGTCCTCCAATGTCCAACCCACCGACTTCCTCATTGACTACACGGCCTGACGGTTCTGGACGATGAGACAAACGAATGGCTGCTCAACACCTGCCCCGAGATCTAGTGCGCCTAAGCAGTGTATTGAAGAACTGGCTCAAACGACGAAGAGGAATCGCTCACCCGCTCAGCTCAAGTCATTTACTATTTAATGAAGCGCATTCTTCTGAATACCGGGAGCGGGGTATCGTCGCTTTGTTTCTTGATTTGCAACGCCGTGTTTAGTTATTTGTTCACCGTGTTACAGTTAGGTTGCCGTTGTGCTGATAGGTTAAGTTGAAGTAGCAGTAATCTTTGCAGTAAGTGGTAGTGAACTCAGCTGTCAGCGTACTGGCTTGGCTTGTGTTAACCTGCTTTTTTGTTGTATTTGTGGTGGCATCTAAGTTGTTACCATGCGGGATAACTGCCATTGTTTAGTTGTTGTTGCATCTACGCAGGTAAATTAGCGTTGAACTCCCTGGTGCCGTGAATGTTTGTAAAACACCACGACCTTCTCTCTAGACGTGCCACGATATCACGACGCTCTCGCAAGTGTAAGATTGACTGTAATTTTGTCAAATGATCACCGTGGATCCTTTTCTGCGATTGTTCGCTGCGAAGCTTCAAATGAACTCTAGTGCAAACGTACCGTACTGGGTTGTTGCAGTGAGAGTGAGTAGCGTGCTTTCGCAAGTTGTAGTAGCCGGTGAAGACTTATCCCAATTGACGTTTGAACTTCCTACCTTAACACTCCACTTGTGAATTTTCCACACTCTAAGTTTAGGAACACAGGCTAGAGACATGGGCGTCCGCAGAAATTTTTCCAGGGGGGGTCAAAGTCGACATTTTGCTTGTCTTTAACAGGTTGTTGGCGATGCAACGCAAAGGGGCGTACACAAAAAAGAAAATGTCCGATGTTATGTAAAAAGTTGCATACAGTGTTTTCCCTCTAAGAAAACTTTACACTGAGCCAATATTTCTTTTAGTGAGTATTGATAATTTAAGACTGAGTTAGCAGAGTTCTAAATGAATTAGAAACTTCGTGAATTTTTAGAATAAGTGTAAAATCTTACACATTTTGAGAGCCGGCGTACGATATATTCGTACCTAGATTTCAGCCTAAAAACAGCAGTTTTCGGTTGCCTTACCAACGCAATAGCTCCTCCGCCGATTGCGCTAGAGAGCTGTTTAATGGCTCAAGCGGATCGACCAGTCTTCTAGATTGCACTCGAAAAACATTTTTTGATTGGGGGGTGCGCGTTTTTTGTGAGTGACGTCATAAGTGAATTCGTTTTGGGGTCATTTGGCTCATGTTTCCTGGCCTAGGGCCCAACCGCTAGGCCAAAGTATTTCGCTGAAGTTTTCATTGGAAACTAGGCTTGAGTCCGAGTCTTTTGAGCCTTTGATCGACTTTCTAGCGTTTCTGGTTCAAAACTTATGATCTAAAATAAACAAATCAATTAATTAGCTAATTAGTCAAATATTTTTATAAGTTTAGATCACAACGTTTGAACTCGAAACCCCAGCAAGTCATCCCAAGCATCAAAAGACTCGGATTGTAGCCTACTTTCCAACAAAAACTTCAGCAAAATACTACCATCTAACGGTTGGCGCCCAGGGCCAGGCAAAATGGGCCAAGGTGGCATAAAAGTCCTCCACTTATGACGTCACTCACAAAAAACCCGCACCCCCCAACCAAAATATATTTTGCGAGTGCATACTAGAAGACTTGCTGCGTCTTTTTGACACTTCGAGCAGGTCCGTAACCAGTACAGGAGCGGAGTAATTCCCATGCAAAGCCACGTGCGTTTCGGTGTTTTTTTCGAAAATCCCCAAAAGCGGCCGGACTCCAAAGTGTGAAAATACGAACAAACTACACATATTATTCAAATAGCTTCTCCTTGTTTTCGTGCTTTTCCGGTGTTCTAGCTACAATGTTGCAAGAGCGCGAGATAAGATTTTACTCCGGAAATGGTCTAGTCCAGCTAGCCTATGTCCAGCCCGTGGCCCAGCTGAAGGTTTTGTGCGGCCCAGTTAAGGTTTTAGCTGCAGTGAAAGTATCCTACATACTGACAACCAATCTTTATTTTGATCATCTTGAATTTGACATTTTTGATGCTGTTAGTCTTCAGTGCCGTTTTATCACATCTGTTGCCATTCAGTTAGCATTTGAACGCTTTCAGTACGTTAGTTCAAGCCAAATTTAGTTTGCTAAGATCAAAGTAAGCCATTCAATCTGCGGCCCTCATTAATATGTCATTCAATGTGCGGCCCTGGTTGAGATAGTGACATGATTTTTGGCTCAGTAAGCCGTTTGGGTTGAACATAGCCGGTCTCGTGGTACCGCGCATTTGCGCACCTTCAGAGGGAGTATTGGTTGCAAAAAATGCGCTGTGTTGGCAGCAATGCATATTTTTCATTATGCTTCTTCACACATGAAATAAAACAGGTGTGGGCAAACTTGTTTAATGGAAAAGGCACTGGAAGAAAACCAAGAACAACAGCGAGCTGCAAAACCAGTTTGTAATATCAATACAAATACGGTAGAGAATGCAAGTTTTACATTAAATGATGTAATTGTCAATATTAAATTGTTGTTTGATTTTCTAGTCCCCGAAAATCTGAAGGGTACGTTGTAGCTGTGCGAATTAATTCTCCCAAGTGTTCATTTTTCAGTAGGGTTGCACGTTGGTTTCATTTTACGAGCTTCATTACAGAGAAAAAATTCACAGCAACACTGTATGTTGTGCTATAGGCCTTCACAGAAATAAGTTGTACATTGGTCATTGAAATTCTGGGTATTTACTTGCTGGAACCTGTTGCCAGAAATTAAGTGTAGAGTGGCATTTACTAAAATGCTTTTAGAGCCAGAGTTTCTTGCATTTCGGCCAGTTTAATTTCTACAGCAGTCAAGTTTGTGACAAAAGGTTGGTGAACTGGACAGCCATCACCGACTACATTAACATTGAATGGATTTACAAGGAATGCAAAGCATGGTTTTAACTCTTGTAAATGGGTCAAATTTTGCTTGGAACTCCTCCAGTAGTCTTAAAAATTGTTTTAGTATTCTTCCAATTTGTGTTCTGCAATTGCCTCTTTGCGAAAAACATTCGTTCTCATTCTGACATTAGCAGAATAACAGAATGCTTTTGACAATACGTGTTTGAAAAATTTTAATTTTCTTCTGGGAACTTAGTAGCCTAACTTGCGATTTAGGTTCACCGTCGTTGTGATCAAATAACACTTGATCGCATTGTGTCAGCATTGCGTAAAACTGTCGCAAACAAACTGTCGCGGTGACTAACTTCACGAACTTGTGTAAACACATTGGTAAATGAAACAAACGTTAAATACGAGGTAACAACTCTGTATCAATTTCAGATATTGCTATTCATCTAGAAGAGCCACACAAAATATGTCCGCGAGCCGCAGTTCGCCCACCATTGGTATAAACCTACGTGGCTTACCGCTATCAGCAATCACTGTCTCGTGGCATTACCTGCCAAAATGTCTGCATTCAATAGTTGTTGTACATCAGTGATGCTACGTTGCTTTGCAAAAACAAGCAAGTAATTTGATAAAAAGCCCAATATAGGTAATTTAACCGAAAAACAAGCCCAACATGGGTTTAGCAAGAAAATTCACAAAAGAAAAAATCAGCAGGAAAATTAAATAGAAAAGCAAGGCACATCAAAAGAAACAAGCCCAAAAAGAGCAAATTTCCAGAAAAACACGCCCAAATTGTCCTTAGCAGTAAATTGAAACTTCAACAGTGCCATAAAATTTGAAAGAAAAAGCAGTCCGCAGAACACAAATCTGTAAAAAAGAAAACCCAAAAAAACAGCAAATGTCAAATAAAACTAGCCCAAAAACAAGCAGCACGCAAGACTTTAAAAAACGCAACTCCACAAAAAACAAGCCTAAATTTGCGAGAAAACCGCAAGGATGGTCACACTGCTCTACATGTGGCAAAACGCCTACTACCGTAATTTGAAGTGCATCTTCGAGTATTTGTTACCATGTTATTGTCACGCAACAAAGGCCAAGAGTAGAACAATTCGCTCCCGAGGTTAGCAACCTGCCTCTGCAGGCAGAGAAGCGGATTAAGTGAACTGCACGCTCATCATTGCATGCTTCCAGAATAGTGAACTTGACGACTCATGGGCAGTGTGAGTGTCATATCGGCAAGCAAACTGTCATTGCAGGAATTAACCCGACTAAGCTGAATTAAACTGCTGATTTCACGTTTTCGAGAAATTTTTGCTTCTTAGTCCCATTTTCCAGGGGGGGAAATGCTCGTTTTGCCCCCCCTGCGGACGCCCATGGCTAGAAAAATCGAAAAATGTTTTGAAGACGCAGATTAACTAGCAGGCATTTGCCTACAAAAGGAAAGAGATATAGGGTGTGAGGCCTTAGGAAAACGATGGGTTTGTTTCAACTCTCTCTCTCGGGCAGGCCTGTAGCCAGGTTTTAAGGTTTGGAGGGGCAAAGTAAATTTTTAGGGGGGCATTGCTCATCCGTGGCTACGGGCCTGCCATTTGAACTATCTCGCTTGCCCATTCCTTTCACCGCATCTACAAGAACGTGGCAAGCTGCGGCACAAATTAAGCTTACGTCCCCTCTAGCATTAGCCCAGGCCAACATTTTACAATGTGGCAAATGCTGCATATGTCGCCACCAGTGCATTGGGAAACAGGCTTAAGTGTATTTTACACGTCCGTTGGCAGAGCGTATTATCAACGTGGTGTAAAACAAAAACGTTTGTACCTATTGCTTTTAGAAAGTTTTTTGAGTAGAAGTTCATTGGGATTTTAACTCATCTCTTCATATTCATAAAGATGACAAAGATAAACCAACACATGCAACTGTTCAGGCATTTACAGGTGATTGTTTCGAGTATCTCAGGATCGGTCCTTTCATTTTGGCAAATGATAAGCAAGTGTGAAAAAGTCGCAACGTACATTAGGAAGGGAGTGAAACTACGGTGTCGTTGACATAACTATTGAATAAAATAGGAAATGGCAAGGTTAACACATAATCAAAAGCTTTGGTAACAACTATGATGGAGAGCAAAGATAATTTAAAACAAATAATGCTTTTAAACAATCATTCGAAAAACTTAAACGAATCTGAACGTTTGTGTTTAGCGGACTCTCACCAAATTAGTTCCTCTGTTTCACTGCTGAGGCATCAGCATGCATCGTGGAAAAAGCAGTTTGTGCGAAGTAACGCGCAGGAAGTGCTAGATGAAAACAAAGCTGGAAAGAATCGAGGTGCTCCGTGCACAAAGCTGCAAAAATCGCGAAGCAAAGATCTTTCCTGTTAAAGAGCTCAGTTTAGGACGTCTGTGCAGTTGTTCAAGGATGAACATTCGGCCAATGCTATCAGCTTCAGCAACGTAGCAAAGACTGGATGTTCCATCCCAAACAACTGCTAAGAGTTCGGTCAAAAACCTTCTCAAAAGTGTCGAAGAAACGAAAACGACTTGATGAAAAAAACAACTTTCCATGCATCTGTTGCGATCGGAAATCCCGAGCGGCATGTGCACAAAGCTTCGCACCGTGGCAGCAAGCAACAATAGAGATCATGCTCGCAATCTCTCTTACTATTGCTTGCTCGCTGTATATATGCGCTACATATATTATGGTGTTATTCTTCACGCACATCCCGTTCGTGGTGAATCACACAATCAACGCAACATCACCGGAGAGGTTGCAACATATCTAATGTACTGTAAATGTCGTTAGCTCATTGCTTTCTCACACATCTATCACCACTTTGTTTCCAAGCAACGAAAACCACTTTGCTGAACTTGGCATGTATCTAATGCAAACGCTGTTGGCTCATTGCTCTCTCACACATCAATAGCTGCTGAAAAGTGTCAGCGAAAATCTGGAACGTTCTGAATGACAATCTCATATGAGAAAAAATGGAAGTGAACGATTCGATATAGATCGTACGAGAGCAGGCTAGTGTTAACTGCTTTTCACAGGCTGATCAGGCACGTTCCGCAAGTAATAGTTCTTTGATGCTCTTTTCAGCAATAATCATAACGACAAACTGGAAACTGATTTAATCAAAGAATGTCTCCGCGACAGAGCCATTAGCACTGAGAGACTTTTTTTGACTGCAAGATCTCTAAGCAGCAGGCAGAGTAAGAACGTTTCTCAACGAGGTGGCAGCAAAGAACAAAGCAGATCGCAAGCATGACAGGGAAGGAGCTTTACTAGTTTTCAGGATTTGTGCATTCACCATTGGTCTTGCCGAAAGAAAGTGAATAACTGTTCGTTAGAGCAGCAGCGTGTTCAGGTTCATAGATTGCATTTCATCGCTTTGGTTACAGATTCAACGAGCCATTTGCAAATTTTCCATTTTGACTCATTACCAACATTTGAACTATCTTGCTTATCCATTCCTTTCACCGAATCTACAAGAACTTGGCGTGAAAATTGCCTCACAAATTTTGCTTACTTTCCCGTCTAGATTTGGCGCAGGCCTATGGTCTACAAGGTATCAAATGCTGCACATGACGGCCCCAATGCATTGCGGAAACAAGTTGCAATGTTTTCTTTGCATCTGTTGGCAGAGCGTAGCAGCAACAATAGCGATTCTAAGGGGGGGCCTGGGGGGCTATGGCCTCCCCAGATTTTTAATTGGCTCCCTCAGTTTCTTTCTTAATTTACCGTTCAAGTTCATTTAACTGACATAGGTCCTAAAATAACCATGCAAGATGACATTTATGTTGCCCCCCTACTTTTTCCTTGGCCCCGCAGTGCCCCCCCCACTTTTTTAATTTTAGAATCGCCACTGAGCATCAACATGGGGTAAGACAAAAATATTTCTACCACATAATATCAGAAAATTGTGAGACTAGAATTTTATATGGATTTGTAGGAAGCATTTAATTTTCATTATGTTGATAAACGTAAACAAACACAAGAGCAGTTTGTGCAAAGTGGCATGCAGACAGTGCTAACTGAGACAAAGGGAGCAAGGACTGGGTCTTCCGTGCACAAAGAGCGCGAAGCAAGCATCTCTCCTACAAGTTACCTCATGATTTGTTAAACGAAGTCTGTGCAGTTGTTCGGGAATGAACATTCAGTCAATGCAATTAGCTTCAGCAACGAAGCAAAGATTGGATGTTCCATCCTCAATCAGCTGCTAAGAGTTTGATCGAAAACTTCCTCAAGGGCGTAGAAGAAACGGAAACGACTTTGCTGAAAAGAAACAACTGTCCATGTAACTAATGTCAATGATGTTAGCTCATTGTTTTCTCAAAGATCTATCATAACAGCCGCTGAAAATATGTCAACGAAAAATCTGGAACATTCTGAATCAAAACTACATATGAAAAATAAGTTGCTGGAAGTGAACGATTCGATGTGGATCGTACGAGAGCAGGCTGGTGTTGACTGCTTGTCACAGGCTGCTCGGGCAAATTCCGAAAGAAATAGTTCTTTAACACACGTTTCAGGAAAAATTTCTACCACAATATGAATCAGACACAATCACAAAAGTTCTCCAGAGAAAGTGCCATTCGCACCGAGAAACCTTGTTTGACTGCACGTTTTCTGAGTAGCTTGCAGTTCAGGGAAGTTTCGCATTCAGTTTCACCGCTAGGTGGCAGCAAAGAACAAACCAAAACGCAGACATGACAGCGAAGAAGGTTTAATAAAATTAAGGATTTCCGTATTCAGAAACTGTGTTGTTGAGGAAAAGCGAACAGCTCTTCATAAGGAGTCTGAAGTACTGAGGATGAGAGATTCCATTTCATCGCTTTGGTTGCAGATGAAACGAGTCATTTTCGAGCTTCCCATTTGCCTAATTACCATTTGAACTATCTCGCTTACACATTGCTTTCACTGTTTCCTCAAAAGCTAAGTGAGAATTACAGTACAGATCTTGCTTACTTCCCCTCTATAGCTATGGTCCAGTCCGATATTTTGTAATGCAGGAAATGCTGCACATGTCGGCCCCAGTGGCATTGGACAGAACTGTTTTGTACAAATCTGTTTGGCAGAATTTAACATCGAAGTGGTGTCAGACGCAAACGTTTGCACTTATAGATTTTAGAAAATGACTAGACGTTCATTAGGACTTTTCATGAAGGTGAAAAAGATAAAGAAACAAATGCAATCACTCTTCCATTCATTGATTTGACTATCTTAGAAGTTAGCTTTTCATCAGGGCAAATGGCAGGCAAGAACGAAGAAATGCCAGCGTACAACAGAAAAACTCGTGCAACTACTGTGGTGTTTACATGAAATCGAGTAAAATGTGATATGGCAGGGTCAATACCTGCTCAGGAAACCTCTAAACGGCTATACGAGTCGGTAAACGAAGGATATAATGCAACCCAAAATCTGATCACAATTTCCTGGGACATGTGACATTCGTTATTTCCGGACCAAACTATTTCTGATCTCTCGACGCCCGTTTTTAATCCCTTTCACAAAAAAATCGTATCTGCGCAGCGAAACACACATAGCATACAAATTATATACACTGCACCCCAACAACTGCTTTTTGGAGAGGAATTTTCGTTGTGCGAAGAAAACATCATGGGCGTTTCAGTCCGTTTTTTCTTCAAATCAAGTCATGGTGTAGATCTACTCTTCACATAGAAGGTTTCCGATGTTACATTTGGCCAACAAGTCTTTGCATGCAGAATCACATTGAAATGTTAAGGTAGCAGGGTGCACAAAATTTGCTGCACATCAGGTAGGCCTGGGTAGTGGAGAACCCCAATTTTCTATATCTCGTTTTGCAGGGATATTTTTTATTCTAGAACCATCCCATTTGTCTCTGAAATTCAAGAAAAGCCATGGAAACATAGGTTTTATGAAATTAACAAAAAAACAAGCCCCTGTGTAGTGGACCAAACTGGATTCCTGAGTAGGGTTTTAAACAAAACCAAAGCTTTGGTAATAACTATGATAGAGAGCAAATATAATTGAAACACAAAGAATGCTTTTCAAGAATCATTTAAAAAACTTAAACGCACCTGCACGTTTTTTTGAGCGGACTCTCACTAAATTAGCTCCTCTGTTTCACTGTTGAGGCATACATCGTCGTCAAAGCATTTTGTGCGAAGTAACACGCAGGGAGTGCTAACTGAGAACAAAGGCAGCAAGAACTGGGTGTTCCGTGCACAAAGCTGCACAAAATGCGAAGAATGTTTCTCTCCAGAAAAGTTGCTTCATGATTTGTTAAACAAGTCTGTGCAGTTGTTCGGGAATGAACATTCAGTCAATGCTATTATCTTCAGCAACGTAGCAAAGACTGGATGTTCCATCCCAACCAACTGCTACGAATTTGATCGAAAACTTCCTCAAGGGCGTCGAAATAACGGGAAGGACTTTGCTGAAAAGAAACAACTGTCCATGTTCCTAACGTAAATGTTTTTAGCTCATTGTTTTCTCACAGAAATATCTTGAGACCCCTGAGAAAGTGACATCGACTAATCGGAAAAATTCTCTATAAAAACTACACATGAAAAACATGTTGCCCAATGTCAATGATTCGATGTGGATCGCATTAGGGCAAGTTGGTGTTGACAATCTCACCCGGGCTGATCTAGCACGTTCCACAAGTAGTATTTCTATGATGATAACCTTAACGACAATAGGCAACTGAAATAATCGCAAATTTTCTACCCCGAAAATGCCATTAGCACTGAGAAACTTTCTTCGACAGCAAATTCTCTGAGCATCCTGCAGCTAGGTGAAAGCAAAGGTAGCCAAGACTCCGTATTCCATGCACAAAGCTTCAAAAAGCATAAAGTATAGATCTTTCCTGAAAGGTTGTTTTGTACTTTGATGCTTGAGCCGTTAGTGGGGAATGAACATTCAGCCGATGCTATTAGCTTCAGTAACGTAGCAAAAACTGGGTGTTCCATCCGCACCAGCTGCTGAGTGTTTGGCTGATGACCTCCTCGAGAGTGTCGAAGAAACGAAAACGACTTTCTTGCAAAGAAACAACTTACCACGTACCTCAGTAAATACTCGTGGGGGATAATGGAGGAATCTATCAGCACATTTCTTAATACGACACCGATTCACAGGAACACTACGCATCGTCAGTCCTAAAATCGTGTTTACATAGAACTGTATGTATTTAATGTGAATGTTGTTAGCTCATTATTTGCTCACAGAAACATCTCTACAGCCCCGGAAAAAGTGGCAGGGATCCTCATGAAATTGAAAACTGCAGGATCGTTCTAAAACAAAACTACGTATAAAAAACATGCTGCTGACAGTGAACGATGCGATTTGGATCGTACCAGGACAGGCTGGTATTGACTGCTTGCCACAGGCTGTACGAGCACGTTCTGCAAGGAATAGTTCTTCAATACTTGTTTTCTCAACAATCTTAACAGCAATATGAAACTGACATACTCACAAAATTTCTCCCGCAAAGTGCCATTCACACTAAGAAACTTTCTTTGACCGCAACTTCTTTGAGCAGCCTGCAGTGTAGGAGAGTTTCACTGCGGGGTGGCAGCAAAGAGCAAATAGAATCGCAGACATGATAGCGTAGATACTGTTTTATGGCGGGTCGGGCTTTTCGGGTCGGGGTAGGTTCAGGCTTAAGTTTATCAAAATGATTCGGGCCTGCATATAAATTTGTGCGCAACTACAGACAACTTTGTCGCCAATTGCTGTTGAAGGAAGTGTATTGAATTATCTTTTCATAAGAAATGATCAAATCTGAATTATTTGTGTTTGGTGTGGTAAGCCACCAACACCCCGAAATTCGCATATCCTGACTCACTCGGTAAATTTGGCTTTCGGGCCTAAATCGGGCTTCAAAAATAAACGTCGGCCTCGGGCCTGGTTCGGGCTTGTGATTTAGGGCTCCGACCTGGTTGGGGCTTCAACATGAGTCCCGTTTGCAACTCTGGCGTAGAAAGAGTTTTCACAAATGTCAGAATTTCTGCATTCAGCAAATGATCATTTACATTATATCGCTTTCCCACTCCTGACATCGCCTCCACAAAGCAAACGTGCCCGCAATTTACACCAAACATCTCATGAATAACATTTTATTGGATTGAGATATTATGACTGACAGACCTAGTGATGCTTGAAATCGATTTCCTACCACAAAATTTCCTGATTGATTTCATTGCGTCATGTTGTTGAGACTAATTACTCGACCACAAATATGTACAAAAATCATGGAGAAACATTGAAGCAGAGACCACTAGGTTGATTCGTCCAAAACTTGTAGCTGCAGAAATGCGTGAAACTATGAGCTTATGTAACTCAGAACTGCGAGTTTATGTAAGATCACATAAACTGTTGTAAAGATATTTTGCGGCAAGTCATCTGGCAACCAAAGCCTGTACAAACCTCAAATGAGCAGCACTATAGAATCGATAACGACGGTATGTTGCAATCACTATATGAAACTTGCAAAACGAATGTAGTTTTTACAACTCGTTACGTTGTTAAAAACTTGCAGAAATAGAAATCGGTGCTAACATGGCTCATCAACGCAAACGCTGCAACTACTGTGAAAACAAATCTGTTTGCAGTTCAACTTTTCGAAAGTGTCTATGTTAACCACATACTTCACATCTCAGTTTTGCAATAGATGCACTCTAGCATGGAGACTTATCCCAACTTTCATAAGCAAAAACTAGCCGTTGCTTCCAAGTGAAAACTGAGTTGCAGATTCTACAGAGCCAAGACAACCACTGCCATTTACCTAAATGTATAACATACCATAATTTACTTCTACCCCTGTGACCTCAGTCATTCACGAACAAACACACAATTGTCCCAAGCTCTTCTTATCCTAGTGTTATGCCATTCAGTCCAGGAAGTGTTCTTGCTCTTATCTTCTTTCACTTTGTGAAATCTTCCATAATCAACTGTGAAAAGCCGTTAGGCGCGAAATTAAGACAGCTCCTCTCTTACAAACCAACGTCTAATGTCATTTTTAGCATCTACGGACAATAAGATAATGGGTGAAGTCTTGGTGCCAAACTGTTGGTAGCAAGTGCGCAGCAGGATATTGTTCATTTGTTCTTTTTGGCACCGATCACGATCAAACGAAGATACTTTGCCAAACGACTATCAAACCCGCGGAAGGTGATAACGTAGACTATTGTTTGCTGCTGACAAAGCAGGTGCTGGGTTTTGCAGCTGTGTCAAGAAGTCATCGCACCTCCAAGTTCCAGCCTGATGATCAGATCACTCTGAAATACAAAATTTTGTTTACCGCCTTCCTTGAACGTGAAGTCGCAAAATATAAACGAAACTTGATATTTTTTGCAAAGCTTTGTAATAGGTAGGCAATAAAAATTCATTGCAATCTACAAAGATGGGGAGTAGATATTCTCTAAAGCCACTTCAGCTCGCAGCTGTCTACCCCTGTTTACGGAAAGAAACAAGTACAATGTAGATGAAGGCAATGGAATCACTACAAGAAAACTGCACTAACGAAAACACTGTTTGCTTTTGATTTAACTGCTGACTTAAGAGCTGTTTCAATGCAATTGGAACTTGTGACGTACGGAAGCATTCGCTTAGAAATTCATTTTTCTCAAGCAACAATCGGTCAATGAGATCGTGCATGCGGAGTTTGACAACCTGCTGCAGATCGACCGCTCGAAGCACGTGACGTTCGTCCACTCTTCATGATGAACGCAGCGCGGATACTGATCCCTTTTCAAGAAATGATTTTTTGCAGCGTTTATCTCGTGACCGATACCCGCGAACAGCGGATCATTCCGCACCTTAAGCATTCAACACCGACACAAGCAAACGACCAGAACACTTTCGCCATGCACTTGTCTGCTATGCGTTGCTGCTCAAACGTCGTGGTAATATAGTGTCGATATTTTCTAAAAATCTGTCTTTAGCGCCCACGAGAGCCGAAATTATGGGGACGGCGTATTCAGACCAAACTCGCCAACCGACAGAGCTAGAGAGTTATACGAACCCTCTAAATATGAGGAAAAACATTTAGTTTTCATTTGAAAATGGGAAATTGTGGGTTTAAAATTGTTTTGGTGTAATGTCACAACTGAAGGAGGTCAAGAGATTTTTGGACTATGTCGTAAGGGCCTCAGAAAAAAAGATCGTTTTCTCTTGTAAAGTAAACTAGCGAAAATCCGCATCTTTAGAGCCCTAGCTTGGCCATCTACCGTTAGTGGCTGGCAAGTTATGACCAAAAACAGCAATCAATCAATTAATCAGTTCCCGAATTAAAGTAATTTGTCAATTATCAGTTTTTGTTGAATTATTAACGATTGTTCTGTTACTCAGTGGGTGAAGCTCAATTTATCAAGTGATGATACTGAACAAATGGCACACGGTATAATTACGCTTGCTTTAATTATAAAAAGAAAGTAAGGTATCATTATGAGCACGCTTAACACCATCAGCAGAAGAACAACTAAAAATTTGTGAGCGTAAAGTTGATTTCATTGGCGGAGACATTAGAAATTACATCCAAATTAAAGTCAGGAAGCAGGGATACCAAAAAACAACTCTAACGACGTTGCCCGTCGGACATCGACGACAGTTTCATAACTCTCTCATGGTTTAGAGTTGATGGCAGAATTATTGGGGATAAGAGTATTGATATGGTTACATTTTGAAAGGTGATGCAGTGTGCTGGATGATCAACACAGATGCGCAGAAGTGCTGTGTCCCAATCCGCATCCACGTGGTTTGCCCAGAACCGCAGAGCTGATCACGACAGAAAATGCTAAAACAAAACTCTTCCCGGGCGTCCATAACCTTTTGCATCTATGCAGACAACTGTTTGCTTTGCAGCAGTTCGCATATTTGTGCCAAGAAAACGCCAATTGTCCATCCTCCATATAAGACCAGCACTTCAAAGGTCAGGCGAAATATGGTGGAGATTAGAAACTTTCATGTGTGGTGAAGACATCTTCTAAGAGCACCGACCTGGGCAGATGGAGAAAACCTCTGGTGCAAAGTCGCTGGAAAACATAAAGACCGCGGCACAAAAACAAAATCAAACTGCATTAAACAGTAATTTCATCCATACAAAACACACCGCTGTAGAATCCAGAATTCATAATACACTTTCAGTATATGAGGAGGGTGCCAGGTGCCTTCTCGTCGGCATTGCTAGAAATGCCAACCAAACCTGTCACCACGAGAGCAACCACTGCTACCAGTGCTGGATGTGTTCGGCGCGAGCTTGGTAGGGCAACGCCTGGCGTAAGGCGCGGAAGCTGGGACGCTGCCGAAGATTTACTCAAGACCCAGCACACTCCAGCTCAACACTGATGGGCTCACTGAAAACAAGATCAGCGTCATTGAGCACCTAGCCTATAAGAACGAGACATTCATCATCGTCCTACAGGAGACTTACTGCAAAACTGCAGACAAGCTAGTGATTCCCAACTTCTCACCAGCTGGGTCAATCCTGAGCAGGAATCACGGATTTGCCAAATTGTTCACAAGCAGTTGGAATGGTCACGGATCGATCAGCCTCCAGAGCAACTGGAAACTGAGTGGTTGTGCGTAGACGTCGCAGGATGTAAGATTATTAACTTCTACAAACCTTCACGATCGCAACTCACACCAACGGACATCCCGACGTTCCCACACCCCAGTCTGTATGTTGGCGACTTCAACTGCCAACATGTCAACTGGTGCAACAGCAAAACATCTCCTGACGGTGAGAGCTTGGACTCCTTGGCAACAGCCAACAACCTTGAACTGCTGTATGACCCAAAGGAAGCAGCCAGTTTCTCCTCTCAC
>Ga0210059_1001767_pt1 | contig 33047 bp, 24 predicted proteins | sample Ectturendosymbi2_FD_188042 | JGI IMG/M metagenome (GOLD analysis project Ga0210059, IMG submission 188042) | Ecteinascidia turbinata endosymbiont from Florida, USA - Sample 2 (SPAdes) (version 2) | ecosystem: Host-associated > Tunicates > Ascidians > Unclassified | place: Key West, Florida... | reverse complement strand
GGAAGCCAGTGAAGAGACTGGAGAGACGTCGAAATGTGGTCAAATTTCTTAATACGACAGATCAAACGTGCGGCAGTGTTTTGAACGCGTTGTAGTCGCAACATGTGCGTTTGTGACAGACCGTTTAGTAAAGAGTTGCAGTAGTCAAGGCGGGATGTTACCAATGCAACAACAAGCATCTCGCAGGCGTTTTTGGAGAGAAACTGTCGGATTCGTCCAATATTTCTAATGTAGAAGTTACAGGATTTAATAATGCAGTCAATATGTTTAGCAAACGACAATACACTGTCGAAAATTACACCCAGAGACCGTACATGAGAAGATATGTTTATGTCTCTCAAGTGCCAAGGCAACGAAAGTGGCATATTCCGACCAGGAGACTTTTTCGAAGCAAATATGATGAACTCCGTTTTTTCAGAATTAAGTTTGAGCATATTGCATCCCATCCATGTCTTCAGCTCGTCAATACATTCGTTGATGGAACTCAATTTTGCTGCTAGGTCTTGGCTGCCCTCCGCTGCACAGTAAAGCTGGAAGTTCTACGCAATTTTGTCTTATTACATCAGGCTCAAGAATTAGCTTGGAAATTCGTCAGACCCGCGTTGCTTGGCTCGCAACCAGTAACACTGTCCGTGGCGTTGGATAGTTAGGGCAGTGAAGCGTTATCAGGACAATGTTATTTTGATTCTTAGATCACTAGTCCTATTGTACTCTATAATCTTTGTTACGAACCACGGAGTTGAAAGTGTTATTTTTGCAGCAAGAGTATTTGTATATATATTGTAACATGTATCGATGCTAAAATTCCAGGCAATATTATTGAGGGGAAATCGCAGATAATGTATTAAAGAACAATATCAATTTTTCAAGTTTTGAAAGTTGGTTTTTAGTACTTCGGGCAATGATTAGGTGACTCTTGATAATGTTAATTATGGAATGTTAGAAATTGCAACTCCTCAAGTTATTGCATGCACTTTTCGTCGTCACAGCGCTTTCATTGCCTCAAAGATATTGGTTCAACTTTGCCGATTAAAATTAGACTGTATTTCCTGAGCACACTTTAAGCAGACGCATGAAAGCAGTTTCCAGAAGCTGATCATAGACGCCATTCTCAAATTTTAAATAAATTCTCTACCTTGCAACTGGTCACGCTGGATCCTGACGCGCTGGTGGTTGAATTGACTTAAAATTGTGACACGATCCGACCAGTAGAAGAAGCTATGAATAATCCCACAACTCAGATATAAATTGTTTCTCTTGCACGTTGCTGACTTAGACATGTAACAGCCGCCCGAAAAGCGAAGTAATTTACGTTTGTACTAGTATAGTTCCCTACCTTTTGCTAGCCACGGACCGCTTCTCAAAAGTCTAAGCTTTCGGTAGTCCTACCTAGCATTTTTCCATTTAGGAAAAAAGAAAAAACATTACTTTGAAGCAAGGCAGTAGTTTTGTAAAAGAGGTAATATAGTATATAGCAAACAATTTGTAGAAACCACACGTAATATTGATTTTACTCGTTGTGAAACCTGTGGAACACGCGTATGTACTGAGAATGCACACATAATAACGTACGTCACAAAATCTTCCCATAGGAAAAGTGGAAGACATAATTGTTCCTGGTGCTATAAATTTTGAAGAATGTGCAATAGTAAAAAATAAGGTATATATCAGAAAATATAAATTAGTCTCCTGAACAATCTGGATTATTTTGTTATCTACTGGTTTAGAGACAGCTCACAATAAAATCAATAAAACATCAATTCCATTGCCTTGGATTAAACCTACATGCAACTTTGTGTCCTGGCGAGCGATATCTGGACTGTGGTTTGTGTGAGAAGTTTTAAATTAAAGCATGTCTAGTCAAAAAAAGTGTATACAACAATAAATTCACGTCTTCATAATGAAAAATAATTTTCAAAAGAAACACCGCCACACCCATGACGTAAAATTATACTTTTTGTTTTGTTTTGCCAGTTTTATCAATACTCCAGCGTTGCATTTTTCTACCGTATTCTTGTGTTCCCAAACATTTTATGATTTGATATAGTGAATTTTTCTTCGTTTGAAAAACGATGTTTTTGAAACTTTGTTCCTTGCCGCAAAGGAAATACGTCCTTAAAAGGTGAGAAAAAGGATATCAAGCGCATACAATTTAAAGCGATATTGTAAATTTGTTTCATTTGGTCGAATTGGTCGCGCAAATCGACTGACTTGAGGGCGTGGACCAGTGTGTTGGTGCTGCATTCATCGCAAGTATATTCGTGTTTGAAATCTTCATGATAAAGCTAATACTTCAGCACTTTTTTTGTTTTCGCTCAGTGTTTCTCAGGCAAGGCAATAACCTGCAATCACAGAGCAGCGAGACCGGTCGCTTCGGTATCGCTGTTCACCACGATAAACAAGCTCCGGCACCAAAAACATTGGATTCAGTTGCAAACTCATTTACTTTCACCGTGATTGCTTGTGAGTTATACGTTCGTTTCAAAAGCATAGAACAAAGTAACATTTTATGCAGAGAAAAGTAAACATAATTTGCATTTGAGTAATATCTTTAGCTTTACCGTAGCACTATGATTTGTAAGTGGTATTATTCCCTTTCAACAAGATTGCTGATAAATTTTCTATTCTTTGACTTTTCAATTTTTTTAATAGGTGGTCTACATCTGTCCGGGGTAAGTGCATTTTTCTCATATCCTCTCACACACAAAGTTTCTGCGATATTTTCAGGAAGGCATTTCGCAATGACTTACACATTACTGCAAAATAATTTTGGTCCTTGATATATTAAAACTGCGCAAACCACAAGGCTCCACAGAAGCTTAATGAAATTGAGAAGGCACGATGGTTAATTATTTACGGTGTGAAAGCAAAACGGTAAAATTGCAAACATAGACACAAATTAAAATAATTCCAAGTTGTTGAACTCAGATATTTAAGATTACAAGCCAAAGCAAATTTTGAGATGATGTGTAAGGAGTTTGTAGTGATGAGCATAACCATTTGGCAAATGATTGAAACTGTGCCATTCGTCTGCTGCAAAGTAGTTCCCAAAATCGACATCTTTTTCTATCAAAGCTTTGGAAAGTTGTGCTGAATTCTGTAACAAACGTTTATGTGCTTTAAGGTTTTCTAATATGTCAAAACAAGTACTGTATGTGTTTCTGCAAAACAGAGCTCGGCGTATTAAAAGATTCTAGAGGAAATTTTAAATCATTGGTTTTTAATAAGCATAATTTTAAATGATAGGCCTTTAGCTACAATAAAATCTGTTAGCAAATTACTCATAAATACTGTACGTGTATGGTAAAATGAACTTTTACTTGCTAAAAGAAATACCTGAAAGTGAACGTTTTCGTCAGCCGTCCCATGAACAAGAACAAAATAATGCTTTCCGTAATTTTGTAACTTTTGTATAGCAGTTGAATTGGCATACCCGACCTGTTGCAAGTGAACAAAAGAATCGACAGTTTTCACTTGCCTATAAGCGCATTTTAATGCCGTTCACAGAAAATATGTGGAACTTCGCTAGCAGCACAAGTATTGGAGACAGAATTCTAAATATTCCAAGTTAACGATAACTCAAACTTATAAAATTGCTAAATAATATTATTTTATGCATCTGTCTGAAACCAGAACGCTGGGTTTAGAATAAGGATTGGCTCTTTTTTCCATGGAAATTTGGCCTTTCCACTGAACGATTAATAACCAGCATGCCAATAGTTTATATATTATAAATTACTTTAGCTACACATCCGATTGCAACTTCATGACCTCAGGCCTTTTCATTCTTGCAATCGTTTTTGTCAACAACGTTTTGTAAAGTTTTTCGGTAATTTACACACATATATCAAAATATTTGGCAATTGTTTCCTTTTCTTTGTTTTTCAACACCTTATCCATGATTTTGCGCCTAGTCTTAATGAGAGAAAAAGTCTCCAAAATTTCAAAGCTAAATAAATAGCAAACAATAGGCGAAATTAGTTTGTTTTGAGAAACATAGAAAATAATTTGATAATATGGTCTTAAATTTGCAAGTTAAGATATCTTGTATTTATATGCCAAGTAACTTTTGCATTTTCAAACTTGTCAATTGTATGTTACCTCGTTATCACCAAAAGGAAGTCCCATAAATTTTTCTGTGTAATGAGTGTGATAGTATGTCCACTCAATGACTGGTGCAACTGAAAATCCACATTTAAACACTTGGTCTGCATCCTCAGCGATTGTTCGAGATGTGGAGTATCTGCAAACAAATATATTGGTTGTGGTTTCGTGAATGACTTTATCAAAATATCTTCGCAAAAACTGTATAGATAAAAAATTTGAAGTTTAACAGACAAACTAGCTCCATTCCAGAACTATGTCAAAATAAATTCCAGAAATGAGGAAGCGAGACTGCAGTGGAACTTCTTACAACCAGTTTTTTCTCTGGATTTTGTAGTTTTCACTATATGTAGTAGCCTGCACAGATACCTGCGTTTTGCAACTCTCAGAAGTTTTTATACCTTGAACCCTTTAACGCCCGCGCAAGCCACTATAGTGGCCGGTACTCTTTTGGCCATAATTCGCCAGCTGCTGCAGCTAGAGAGGTGTTCAAACCCTCCACGGATTCAGCAAGTTTTCTAGATCCGAGTCAAAAAAAATTTTCAGTTTTGGGTTTGGGGTTCTCTTGGAGGGACGTCACAAGTGGGGGTGTTTTAGCGTTTGTATGGCCTACTTTACCCGGCCCTGGACGCCCATCGAATGGCCCAACATTTTGGCCAAAGTATTTTGTAGAAACTAGGTTATCCTACGAGTTTTTAGAGCCCTTGATTGGCTTTCTAGCATATCTGGATCAAACATTATGCCACAAAAAACAAAAAGTGGTCAAAATTGCTACCCCTAAAAAAAGTAACCAAGGTGGAATAACACCACTTTTGTACATGTCCATAACTCGCCGTCAGAATAGGCTAGAGAGCTGTTCAAACCCTCTAAAGACTCATGAAGGCTGGTAGTTTAGACTGGAAAAAAATTTTCAGCTTGAGATCTCGGGTTTTCTGTTGATGTTTTCATAATGAGAGGATGTTTATGCATATTTGTCTACATTTGGATAATGACGTCATATCCTGGGAGTCGAACAATCTATTAGATTTTGTGACTCGAAGTTTTTTTGGATTCTAGGCTATAATACGAGTCTTCAGAGGGTTTGATGGAATTTCTAACATTTTTGGTTCAAACTAACGGCAAAATAAGCAGAAATTAATTAGGAAAATCCCCTGAACTTACTCAGCAATGTCCTCAATGATTTGGGGTCTTCTGGCCCTAACTTGGGCACCAGAAACGCTAGAAAGTCGATCTAGGCCTCTACAGTTTCATATTCCAGCCTAGAATACAACCAAACTTTGAGCCACAATTTCAGCCCATTGTCCGGGTGATGACGTCATAATAGAACAACCAAAAAAAGCCAAACCTACCCTTTTTCTAACGACACTCACCGAAAACCCCGAACCCAAATCTCAAAAGATTTTTTCAGTGCAAACTTCAAGACTTCATGAGTCTTTCGAGGGTTCTAATAGCTCGCTAGCATGTTCTCGCGGCGGGTTATCGAAAATCGAAATGGCGCCAGTGGAAGACTCAATGCATTTTCTGCAATTTTCTGATTTGGGGGTAAAATGGGTTTTTTGGGCCATAACTTTGGTTCCAGACATGCTAGAGGGTCAATCAAGGGCTCTATAGACGTGGGAGATCATGTAGTTTCTAAACATAGTTTTAGTCAAAATTTGGCTTGTCCAGGGCCGGTCAAAGTTGGCCAAAAATTCAAAAACACTCTCATTTTGGGAGCTCCTTCCAGGAGAACCCCAAACCCAAATCAAAAAAATTTTTTAATAGAAACTAGAAGACTTGCCGCATCTGTAGAGAGTTTGAACAGCTCTCTAGCTATAGCGGCTGGCGAGTTATAAACAAAAAAGTACCGGCCCCGATCTTGGCCATTTCGGGAAATAAAGGGTTTTAAAGCCAAACTAACTGACTTGTAGCGTTAAAAGCAGTTGACAAAACGTGAAAAGGGTTTTACATAAATCGGTTCTTCAAACAAGCTCACCCTCCATAAGACCTTCCCCAAATTGCAATATTTGTCTTGTCAATGTAATCAAACAACCTGGAAACTTGCATTGCGGCCTCAATTTGATCAAGTGGCTCGTATTGACCAAGTTTTCTGTACACCTGCAATTTTTTATGAATGCTTTGCCAATGATAAGCCAATAAAGTGATAAACTCTTGTTTTGTAACAACAGTGACGGAAAATAATTAGGCCTATGCCACATTCACAGATCGTAAAATTTTAAAAGCAAATCTCTGAAAAATTGTGGGTTGATACATTTCAAATTGAAACGTACAGCAAAACCTTTTAGCTTTGATGAAAGTTTTTATAGTTATGAAAGTTTTAGTGTATCCAATTCTTTTGCTCTGCTAGTTGTACTTTTAGCTTATGGATGTTCAAAAACGGATTTTGACGAACTTTGAAACTATGACTGAAAAACGGCAGTTTACCATGTGCATGATCTCATCTCCTCGGAAACCAGTTCCGCGTCCATCAAATGTCATCACTATAACTTCCAAGTTGCTACTAGCTATATAACCACGTGCCCAATCTATCTCCCATGCGTCGGTAGCATACTGAAATCCTGGACCTGAAAAGAAGTACAGTACGCTGAGGTTGTGTTTTGTTTTTCTCCTAATTTCGGAACTTTTCCATAAAATATATAGTCACTTTTAAAATGATAAAGTTACATCAGCTTATCAACAATGAACCTGATTGAAAAGTTTAATTTTCGTCATCGCATTCTGTAAGGGCAAACACAAGTATTTCTTTTAACTGGAATGACTGACATTGTTCAAAAGTTAGAGCTTTTTCTTGCCAAGTAACGCAAAATGTTCGTGGGACAAAGAACCTTCGCTTTCAACACACAAACTTCAAACACTGAAAGTGGTTCGCTTGTTCCTCTTTAAAGTGCTCCTGAAGTGACGATATATGTATGTCTTATTTTAAAGTTTATCTTCCCACATACCAAACGTCTTCCTATATGCCACATGATGCCAAACGATCATTGGAATGTTGCTTAATTCTCCTGAACATAGATAAAATCTGTCGAAATTAGTGACGTAAATAGGCCATGGCGTACACAGAGACAATGGATAAATAAACTAGCCAAATTTCAATACGTAAAGCACTGAATCAGAGATCAAAATTATTGTACTGAGCCGCCCTCTTACCTAAGCGACACAACAGGCACCCGACATCAAAACTCAAGGCAGCAGACCAGGTAGCCGACCTCATTTTGTCTAAACAAGTTATTGCCGAAAAATATTGATGTCCTAGAACCTCATCTTAAATGTAATACCTACTAAGCCACGCCAGCATAAAAAAGCTAACACTGTACTAAAATTTTTGTTTCGTCAACGTTTGCAAAAAGTTATTTTCTCATGAACTCAATGTCTTTACGTACGTCATAATCGCAAAGACCAAAGCAAAATTCAGACGAAGAGTTGTTCTCGTAAGAATGTGAGAAGATAAACTTTAATAAAAGAATTACAAGTATCACCACTTCAGAGACCCTTTATTGCAGGAGTGCTCGACCTTTTCAAGCATGTGGCCCAATTGATAAACAAACAGAGGGTCCGTGGCCCACCTGTGCAGCTTTTCCAATGCAACAACTGTTAACGCATGCACAGAACAGAAATAAAACAACTAAAAACAATTTTAACACAACGTGTCCTGCAATCAAATGCGAAGGCTTAGCGTGTTTGTTGTTAGAAGCATAGATATTCGAGGACCAGGGCTTTGTGGCAGAGGCATATATATTTCCCGTAGTTAGAAGCATAAACATTTTGCGAAGAGTTCCAACACCTGAACAGTTGTAGGGGAAGGGTGGAAATAAAGGTTAAGATCAATTGAAACTTTTGAAAAAGAAAAATATCGTTACCAATTATGTTTGTTTCTGTTCAGCAACAATGTTGTCCTCAAAAATAATAACAGAAATTATTTAAAACCATTCTGAAGTTTCTGCGTGTGCGGATAGCTACAATAAATTGTTTAAAGTTGATCTTGATAAACTGCAAAATTACTTGTGATACTGGTATCAAAAGTCACCTCCGGCCGCGTTGCCACTCTTTTGAAGGCTCAGGGGGGCGATGCCCAGTATTGTAGCCAGCCCAAAATTTTGGGAGGCGCCAAACATTTTTGCCTTCAAGCGAGTAACAGTATTTGGTGTGAGACACCGTCTCTCTAAGCACAAAACGACAGGAAATGCTAAAATTTGAGGGGAAGCATGACCCCTTTGCCAAACCCTGACTACGCCTATGGAAATGCCCCCGTTATGTCCCCGCTCTCCTACGTCCCTGAAGAGTTCATGGTGTGACACTTCGTGACAACTTGCACAGCTGTGAAATTGGCAACGCCCTGTATGTCAACCACTTCTCTTTCAAATCGGGAGATACTAGCTACAGTGGTTTGGCCATGTCTGTCCAGAACGTCCCTGGAAAGATTGGCGATGTAAGTCCTGCTGGCTCCCCCACGGGAGAGCGGCTAAGAGTTAGCCCAAGGAGCAGGTGCAGTGATTATATCTCCAACCTTGCTTGGTCTCGTCTTTGTGTGGAGCCAGCAGATTTATCTGACATTGCTGTTGACCGTGAGGTATCTTGAGTCCTCAGAGGGATGCTGCCCCCGCGACCCTCCCCAGAGGAAAGGCGGGCACGAAAATGAATGAAAAAAGGAATATTCGAAGCTCAATACATGACAATGTACTAATCAGGCCATCTTCCTCATTAATCTAGTTTCTAGATTTCGTTTTCATAGCAAGAAGAGCCGCCTATCAGCCTCAAAATGTCTTCAGTAACTGCATATTGCGCACAACGTGGTAGGTTACGTTTAAATTTGTATGTTGAAATAACTTCTAACACATAATTACGATAGAGCGTAGTATTATGTTTGTAGCTGAAGAGCTATCTACGGTTTCAATTAAAACACTTAACTTGAAAAACCTACTCACTTTTAATAACATCAGGCCGTGCCCCCTAAAAATTCTTCCGTGGCCTACAATTTGAGAAACCCTGCTTTAATGGACATAGCATGGGAGTCAAAATGCGAAAACAGTGTAGTGTGCGAAAGATTTACATCCTTAACCAGAGTTTTATTAAGGTGTTTTAGGGACCTGATTCGAGTCCCTAGAATTGAAAATCGGGTCCCTAGAATCAGAGAAATCGGGTCCCTACAGGTCTATACCGGGTACCTAACATTTTCCTTAAAAAAACTGTCCTTAACCATCCCATCTGCAAACATTTAGTTCTTGCAGAATCAAAAATTAATTTTTTGTTAAAAAAAATCAACCATTCGGCAAAGTTCATCATTTCAAGCTTTATTTTGAAATGTTTCGGATACAATTTTCGAGACAGTGTTTCTTTTGCGTGACTGTTCGTTTGCAAACAGTAACATTTTCTAAAAATCGCAGCGCAGAAAAATGGTAAAAAATTTTGCAACGATGCTCGAAGAAACTAAGAAAAATAAGCTGCTGCGTGATATAAACCTCATATTTGGTTTATTACTAAACAATCGATTACAAGACAGTTGGTTGAAGATGGAAATTATTGAGCACGCAGATTTACTTTTTCGCATGAAGTCGACCATAAATTTAATGAATGTGGTCTGCAAAACTCTGTCTGTAGCACGATTACGTGAATAAGAAACATCATTCGAAGCAGATCTGATTACTTCGTAATCAAGAGGAAAATGAGTGAATATACTTGTGTGACACACTGAAGGTTTTAGACTTGCAAATAACATCATTTATTTCATTTACTGTAGCTAATGTGTCTCAAACTCAATTGCTCCGAGGGCCAAATGAGGATTTTCAAAGTAACCCGAGGGCCGCATTATGACGTTGACGCAACAATGGCGGTACCTGACTACCTGAACCTAACAGATTTTACATCTTTTTTCTTGCGAAAGGTATCATGAGCTATAGGCAAATAATTTCTATCCGTCTTTATGTTCGTTTAAAAGGAACTTTTTCACTTGCTAGTCGAGCACTTGTGAACACGGGTGAATAAACTAAATAACCTAAATGTTGAATATTTCAAAATTCACAAAAAGCATCGCGGGCCATATGATGCCCGCGGGCCGCGTGCTTGAGACCTCTGCTGTAGATGCTGCAAAATGTTTTGGTATGTATAGTGAATAAACGTATAATCAGTATCACTTCATTAGCGTGCAACACTTGGCATGAGGGAAATATCAGTTATAAGTAATCTGTCTGACGAATTAGGTTGCTGGAAATAGCTCATTAAATAAAGATTCACCGTTTATGTAAACCCGATTCAACCTTAATCCCTGAAACTGTAAGGGAACGGCGTTGTGACTTGAACCACGGAGCCTAAACGTACTTTCATTTCACGCTGTGGAGCATCTTGGTGGATTACTTGCACATATTTTTTAAGGTGTGACTTGTGGCATTTGGAATGTGGAAGTTATCGAGTAAGAGCGGTAGACCTACTTTTGAAAATATATTGTTATGTGTGGATCAACTTTTCAATCCAAACTATTGTACATTATGTTTGTGTATGTATGTGTTTCTTCTGCGTAACAACTGTTTTATTTTACTTCGCCGCAACCCATTAGGCCAAAGGAAGCTTCCGATAGTGATTTCACTATCGAGGATGTTATGCTTTGGCCGGGTATGCGCTTCTGCTTGCGCTCTCAATGTAAGCGCTGCTGTGCAGGGCGCTTACATAACTCCCTTCCCTACGGAAGTCGTTTGAGCCATTCGTGCTCAATGAGACGAAGCCTGCGTATCGAAGATCGTATGCTACCTGCACATCATGGCTTCGAGCCCACATCCTCCACCATTTTTATTTTACTTCGCCTCAACTCATTAGGCCAAAGTAAGCTTCCGATAGTGATTTCACTATCGAGGATGTTATGCTTTGGCCGGGTATGCGCTTCTGCTTGCGCTCTCAATGTAAGCGCTGCTCTGCAGGGCGCTTACAACTGCAATCGTTCACCACTGAAATATTTCAGGCTCCATTGGATTCTTCGTCAGATTGAATCCTTTCATTAAGTTTGTTACATACGGATAAAAAAACGATTTTGCTTTATAAGACTTTGTGAGCTCTTTAAAAAAAATATATTGGTAAATACACTTCAACATTATGGTAGAAATAAACAGTTATTTAATAAATTTTGAAAATAAAATTTGATCTACACTATGTATAAGCTCCAAGCAAACTCATCAAAGCCCTGAAATGAGAAGATTAGTATCGAACAGGCATAAAACTGTGCGTAAAACAACCTTTTGGAATGTCACTTATTGATAAAACCAGCCTTTTTACTAAAATCAAAGCCAATGCAACAGATTTTGGAAAAACGATGCAAACGTTTCGTCAACAACTGTTACTATCATCAGTGCAGTGAAGAGTGATCGGCAAAAAACTTGCATCGCCCTTTCGTAGGCAGAAGGGAGATTAGAGGGATAAAAATATTTTTAAAAGTGTGAACAAGAATGTCAAAAGTGTGGAGGCAGTGACACAAAGACCCGAAGCGTATCACTCACCTGGTAATAATAGTTAAGTCACAGTAGTCACACACACCAAGCGAATCAATCGCAATTTATTGCGTTAAGGAAACCAGTTTCGTGTGTGAGACATCGTCAGTCCTGCGCAAATTTATTTGTGCCCTAACTATAGTATAAACTTTATAGCGGAATTTTATAACGGAATTTTTATAACGGAAAAATATTCCATTTTGCATTACTGCCGAAACTTGAATTGGCTTCTTAGACTTTTTCCAATGCCCGATACGATCTGTTGTAAACCACGTGATCGTCTGAGACAAAATTCACGCGAAACGCGTAGAGATTTTTTGTCAGTCAGTGTGCTGAATGGCCATTTACGATTCGGGTTTATTTAACAGTCTTGTAGCTGTGTTTAGTGGAGGAATTCTAATTGCGGTCAATTTTGTAATCTTGAGTTTTCATCTTAGCAGCAGTGTGTAGTTTTTCTATTTGTTTCTGTCGACTTTTGCGCAGGACTGACGATGTGTCACACACGAAACTAGTTTCCTTAACGCAATAAATTGCGATTGATTCGCTTGGTGTGGGTCACTGCTGTGATTTAACTATTACTGCTGAATGATGAGTGCAAGCTTGAATCATTGCAAGAAGCTGGGAACAGAAGCAGGCAAAAGATTCCGCAAACAGCCTGCTGCAAAGCTAGAGCTTGTAAATGCAGTCACCTAGCTTAACGGCAGACGCCGGATTGTGGTGCATGATGGCCAGTGTGCGCAAAGCCATGTATGTGGATGCCTCTTGTTGCATGTAAGTACTTTTTAGACCTTGGACTGACAAAATGACAAAAAATTACACACACACACTGGGACGGAATCACGTAATGTTCAAAGGAAACCTGGATCTTTACGAGCTTTGGCGTTGGCAAAGCCATTGGTGAAATCGTCGAAGTTAATTTGTCGCAAGATGTCATGTTCAACGCTCATCAATACCAGTTAAACTAAGGTCTAAACCAGGGTCTCCAAACTACGGCGCAGGCCAAATGCGGGCCGCGAAGCCATTTCATCCGGCCCGCGAAGCCATTTTGTCAATGATGAAATAAATAATGTTGAAAAAAAAACTGCGAAATGTATTTACGAAAAATGTATTGATTTGGTAGAATATAACATATCCCGAAACAATCACATTATGTAAAACGTCCGGCCCTCGGCATATTTTTTATTAGCTTATGTGACCCTCGGACAAAAAGGTTTGTGACCCCTGGTCTAAACTACGCATTTATGTGGAAGCCTCTATTTGTGGAGGCCCATGTACGGGCGCACACAACGTACACGATACGTCTAAACCCGGAATTGCTAAATGGTATACATGCCAGTTGCAATGGCTTGTGACGTCACGGCTGATATGCAAAACTATGCAAAAAGTTGAAAACGCATGGAGACAGTGTCTCAGAATGTTTTTTTGTTTAAGCACCAGGGTTGCCAGATCACTTCAAATTTTTTCGAGGACATTTTGCCGTTATGTGATTATTGAAATCTGCTTCATGCCTACTTTGAACATCTTTTAGATATAGTGATGTGGCCCATTTTTTCAAAGAAACATTTCTGAATAACAATGGGTGCTTTTTACTACACAAAACTGTTCAAGATGGAACAAATCTAAACGTTATTCTGTTTAACTGCACTGTTTAATCTTGATTCTTGAATGATGTAATCAGTAGTTCAATAAAGAACAGTTTCACAACTCTTCAAGAATTTTCAAGGACGCCGGAAAATACTCAAGACCAACAAAATGATTTTCAAGGATCAAGGACATAACCAGTTTTCATAGCAAATTCAAGGAAAGCCCTTGGCGCTCAAGGACGTCTGGCAACCTTACTGATTGGCGTGGCATTGCCGTCAACATCAAGTTTATTGAAATGCACCTAGATCTGGTGAGTTCGGAATTTCATCGGTACGGTGAGCATAACAGATATCAACCTCTTCAAAAATAATGAAGCAATGCGATTTCACAGTGTGATGAATTGAAGATTTATTGCAGGAACGCACTAAATATGTACAGAATTTACAGCAGCAAAACACAACAAAGCAAATTACAGTCGCTTGAAAGTTTGGGCCAAGAAGATAAAAGTGATTATGGATGTCGCACAAAGCAACGTTCTTTGCATGTACAGTGTGACCGATGTATGTACCCACTATAACAGTATTATTTGCTCTTCCCAGTTTTTCGTTCAATCTATGTCACCCTATTCTAGGTTGAAGCAGATTTTCAACTGCTTTGTAAGTTTCTTGTACAGGTTGCGATAATTGTTAGGAACCAGGCTCATCGAATGATCGTCATCAGCAGCGTAAAATGCTCGAAAATCAACGTCTTTATCAATCAACGTCTTAGTAAGTTGAGCTGAATTCTGAAAGTGAACATTCTCGTCTCTGGTTCCGTGAAACACCGAAAACCAATGTTTCTTGAAATTCGTAACATTTTTCATTGTTGAGCTTGCTTCATATCCATCCTGAAATGAAAGAACCTTTGTTTTATTATGATTTGAAAACTTCTGTTTCTCTCAGTAAATGTCTTACGTATTTATTAAAAACTTCTAGATAAATAAAACGGTTTATCAGCTTTCCTAGCACACCCTTTCACATAGTTTCAGCGCAACTGATGTTTTTCTTTGGTAGGCAACAGCATCTAAACAAACGTCAAAATGAGTTTAAGGGCAGACACAAGGTTATGAGATGTATACTTTAAACGCTGTAGGTTTTCTGATACACTGAAACAGAAGAACTACTTTGCCATTGTAATTAATAACCTGCATATGACAAATTTGGTAGTAGTGGACAGTTTTGTCTGTGGCATCAAGGTTGATTTTTGAAAAACATTCATTTAACAATCGTACGTTTTTGGTTATTTCGTAGCTAGTTCAATCATTGAATTTTCAAGATTTTTGTGAAATTTAGATTTTTTAATGAATCGCAAAAGTAAAAATAGCGTTTCCTTCAAGAATTTGACTGTCAATGATACCTTCAGTGGAACAAAGGCCAAAACAATCCTTTTGGTATTTGGTGCATACATAAAAAACTTGCAAAAATATGAATTCACACTAAATCAACTAAGTCTAACCTTTTTCTTAATCAAAATCCTTTCTTAATCACTAAGATTTTGAATCAAAAAAGGTCCAAAAGTAATAAAACGATATCTCGTCTGAGACATGGATGTTATACCTTATCTAAAGCGAAACTAAATCAGAAAAAAATGTAACATTTTATTCAAAGGCGTTGAAGACTGTAAGAAGTTATTTGCTTCTAAGGATTGGTTTCTTACCGGGTTTTCATTTGGCTGCAGCATGTATCTTTCCGTATAAATGGAGTGATAATAGTTCCAGTCTGTTACGGGAGCTACGGCAAAGCCACATTTAAACACACCCTCAGAATCTTCAGCAATTGTTTTTGCGGTTGAATATCTGTAACATAAAAAAAATGAAAAAACGTTTACTGGGATAAATCACTGCAAACAAAATTCAAAAGTCTTGATGTTCATTTTGCTGCAAAAATTTTTATTTTGCCTCTAACCCTGCATGTTGAAAGACTAAATGGATTAAATGGATTTCAGGCTAACATAGCTTTCGGTTCAATGCATTCAATATATAATTCATTTCTAGATAAGAGTGTAAGGCTGAGTTTAATTTTGTGACTTAACTTATTAAGTTAAATTACCATTTTGACCAATAATCCTGAATTCCAGGATAAAACAAAACCGAAGCAGTCCAGCCAAATGTCCTTCAGAAATTTGTTAGTCTTCTTTAAAATTTTGTGTTGAAAAGCTACATTTGAAAATTAGTCGATGTTTAATTATGGCGAGGCTCTGCGTATCTACGTTCAGGCTAATTCTAAAAGTTAACTGAAGCTGTTAGTCCTGAGTATTTTTATTTTGTCAGCATGTTTTTATAAAAGTCTTTTGATTTTAGTATTTACTTGAAGCATTTACCATCATCAGATTTCACTAATGCTTTTGTATCAACAGTTATCGCTTGTATCAACAGTTGAACTTAGCAGGTTTACCAAGGGAAAAACAAGATTTTTTTACGGTAATTTCACTTGTGGAATGCAAATATAATCTGCAATTACTGCTTACCCTCCATAAGACCAGCCCCAGATTGCCTTCTTCGTAACGTCAATGTATGAATTCTCTTCTGCAACTATTCGAGCTGCTGATATTTGATCCATCGGTTCATATTGACCCAACTTTTTGTACACCTAAATTTTTGCATTTGTTCAGCAACATGAATAGCACATCAAAAGTGTAAGAACCACTCATATGCCCACTTCAAGTTTTTGCTTATGCTACGTTGTAAAAAATTGCTGAAAAGTTTTATGGTCAGTGTTGCAAAATTACACACCATCACACCAAAAAGACTAACCACATCTGGCAAAAAATTATCTTGTTTTGGTAATACAGAACTAGTGTTCACGAAGTTACATTTTCAATATTAACAACCATACTCCAATAATGCACATTTTCTTACAAATTCTGATATCCGCATTGGTGCCTACTGAAAATTACCCGCAATCAGTGATGATTAACTTGTTTTTCAATAAAATGAAATGAAGTCAAAAGAAAAACAACCATAATGTAGCAACTCGCCATGTGCATTATTTCATCTCCGCGAAATCCAGTTCCTCTTCCATCGAAGCTCATGAAGACAATGCCCATACTACTGCTGGAAATGTAATCTTTCCATGAAACTGAATACCGATCTTCTACTTCTTGAAAACCTGGACCTTTTAGTGGAAAGACTCGAACTTCAGGTGGTATGCAGTCAAGTTGCACAGGCCTAAGTTTTCTTACAGCGAGACTTACTCCTCATTTCAAACTGCTTTATAGAAACAATAAACTAAACTTTTTTACCTGCACTTTATCATTTATAAAGTATTTTTTTGACTAAATACTTCCAAAAACATTGTCTCAAACATCACTAAAACAACGTGCTAAAGGAAAGTGGCGTTGATCATGAGAGGTACTATAGCAAATAACTAAACTTAACTCAAACATGAGATGATACCTGATCAGCAACAACGAAATGACTTTTCTGTCAAAATTTCGCTACCTTTTGTCTAAAACTCTGATGAATGGGACTTTAATCCACCGTGATGAGGAAACACACCTTGCAATATGACGAACTTTGAAAGCGAGTCAAACTTGCCTTGGCAATATTGCATTGGGCAGACAGAGATTCTGGGTAGCCACATCGCCTATTAATTTGCGTATGTAGCCAATCTTTTATTGCACTAAATATATCGGAGGTTACTTCTTGAAATGTTTTTTATGCAGTATTTAAAGCAGGTTGCAATCAGTTCACAGAAACAAAATGGAAAAATGTTTTTTAAATGTCTATTTCCACCAAAAAGCACCTAATTTTTTTATAACAGATGCACTATAGTGCACTTAAATCCTCAAGATCCCTCTACATTGACATTTTAGTAATAAGGGTGCCTCTTTACAATTGTGAAACAGCGTTGAATATACTAACGTTAATCGTGAGTTGTTCAGTTGCTGCCACGTGTATTTTATATCGATTTAATCTATAAACTGAAAACCTCCACGGACATGATTTTTGAAATTCAGATCGATACGGTTACGAGGTTTGGAGGTTAATAACTTACACAACACGACTACGACTAACAACGTACTGAGACGACACGAGGTTTCCATCAAAGAGGGTATCTATAAATGGATTTTCTTCGTGACAGATATAAAGGCTCACCAGGTCAAACAGGGTCCTGTTCTGAAACTCTTGTTTCAATTTTCTTATAGTCAGGCCCGTAGCCACAGGGGGCATTCGGGGTCAGTGCCCCCAAATCATTTTATTTCCCCAAAAAAACTTTGTTGTGCCCAGAAAAATTTGTTTTGAACATAAATTAACAGCAAAAATCGTGTCCCTCTTAAAAATGTAACTTGTTCCAAAAACGTAGCTAAAGGCCTTCTTGTAGCATTGTGTTGACCTTGGTGCTTCCATTTCCAGTCGATTTTTCAGCTCTGTCGTACTTTATCCACGTCGCTTGATTTAGTGGTTTTGCAAGTATAAAATTCATATTTGCTTACTGTAATTGAATTGAAATGCGGCAATTTTTGTGTTGGCTTGCTGTAAACGTCGTTCACTGGTTTTCGCGCTGCATAAGCATTATAATGCACTTTAGGCATTATAATGAAGGTCTGGGGTCAAATTACGATGCAGTAAAGCCTGTTCATAACGCAATCGTCTGGGTTCGTAAGACGTCATCGAGAGAAATGCAAGGTCGAGTTGTATCTTTATTGCAAATGATGTCAGTCAATTTTTTGAGACTTGCTATATGACGACGCAGGTATTCTTCGTTTGTTTTCTTTGCATTGGTGCTGCTCAAAAACTGCTTTTAGGTACAGTTTTTTTCCAGTGCCCCCCAAAGCATTGCCAACATGCTGCATGGTAGAACCAGCACCGAACAGTGGTTGAGGATCGGATTGGACAACTATGCAAATCTTCATTTTAAATTTAACCGCAGACACTCATCTTCCCTCACCGTTGTGTGTACAATAAAAGAAAACCTTTACCACATTCCATAGTCAGCTTTGTATCATTACCATTTTTGCCAGTGAGTTATTTAAACTCAAAACCTTTTTCAGTCCGGCTGTGCAAAAATGAGTGGTCTAAACCTTAAAATAAGTGAAGAATCAACAAAAATATATTATTTGCAAAGTATAGGAAATGTCAAAAAAGCGGACCGTAGTTATCGTCATTGACGTAAAACGTAGCTGTGCTTTTCCATTGTCTTTAATCTTTATGTATGCCTCATACTCCCTGCATAACTTGCCAAAAAGCAGTTTAAGCATTTCAATGCGAAATTTTCGTTTCTTTTTTTGACTGTGTATAAACCACGTGTAATAAACTGATGAAAGAAGTGTTAACCTATTCCTATGAAAATAAATTTGAATTGCTTATTAAACGAGTTTTCTACACGACACAAATAAATATTGAACTTTTTTGCTGCACAGAATCAGCAATTTACAGTCACCATTCAAAACCAGTATCTTGTTTAATCCATCGCATTCTTTCCAAGGCGTTGTTCGTGGCACTGAACCGATATGACCAAATTTAGCACTATGCGAATAACATTTTCTGTTTCTAATGCCTGCATAAATTTCCAGTTTGCACAACTTTTAAGATAAATTTCAAAAGCAATAGCTTTTCAGCACAAAATTGCATTGAATACCCGATAAGTAGGAAACACAAAAAATCAGCAGCAGGAAATGATTTTGAACAAAGGAAGATTTAAGAACAAGCTTTTCTCTCCCAATTGCTATGTAAAAATGCACGTATTTTGTTACGACAGGAATTAACTGCTTTAAACTTACCTGAATAAACTTGGACTAGCATGGGATATTTCTTATTTGGGTCAAAGTTTGGAGGTGTGTGGAGAGTGTAATACCATTGTCCTTCAACATTTGGAAGTCCGATTGTTCCAAATTTGCGCTCCCGAAAATAGTAATCTAAATTCGCATTATAAAAGCATTGTGTTTTGTGACTGTACGATAAAGTCTCGAAACACGAGGACCAAAGAATATTTCGTAAATAATCTACCAAAAACAAAAACACACTGATAAAAACGCTTGTTCTCTGAAAACCGGTTTAAAATGACGAACAAGATTATCTCAAGATATTTTTACGTTCCATATTGACTCAGTTCTTGGCAGAGGTTTTTGTCATACCTATTTGAAAAGAAAAAAAAGTAAACAATTTCTTGGCAACACCTTCGAAACACAAATTCGAAACGAATCGAGATTACTGTTGCAAACAATTACTGAAGAGGGTTCAAGTTCACTGACACACCTTTCAAAGTTTCCAACAGTGCGTTATTGTTTTCAACCACTCGAACAAAATCAAAATCCCCGAGATCATTTTTCTTGTGCAAAGTTGAAATCGGTACACCTATAGATTGCAAAACCTTGTGAAATCTTTGAAACATACACGAAGCATGAACGCTGTTTATTACACTAATAGCGGAGCTACAGAGACACTGAAGCATTTTTTTAATCATGCACGGTCCTTGTTATATGATGCACTATCGAAACAAGCCACTTATATGCATTTAACTAGTTTAATCAGTCACATGTATTCCACGCGCATTTTAGTCTACAGTATATAAAACTTGATTTGTAATGCTTTGAAGTATTCACTACACCCAGGCATGAAAGAGTTGTTCTTACCATTTCCTGTACCGCCACAGTTAACCACGACAAAACTTCCGTTCTTGCTGAAAGTAGGAGTCACCCAGTTGCATCTGTCCTTATAGTCAGTATTGAGTCGACATGTAATGCATTCTCGTGTCTTATTTGTTCCATGACCTGATTACACATGTGTTTGTTTTCGAGTCACCAAAACCGTCAGGAATGGAAAACCACATTTGTAAATGGGAGTTTGGAGCGCCTAATAACAACGGTTTTGATTGTGTTGTGAAATACCTTTCTGATTGTTAGCAATGCTACGAAGTGATTTCTGTCAATAAATGACCTTGGTAAAACAGGTAGTAGCGTTTTAAAATCAGTTGAACTTCGACTTGTTTCATGTTTTGTATAGAAACGAGGTTCAGCAATTGGTTAAATACGTAACAGCCATTTGATAACCAAATCAATATTCGAGGTTTTCAGAATGAATACCATTGGTAAAATAAGTTTTGTCACAGTTCTATCATCATCAAAAGATCAAACAGTATTTTATTGTTTTGTGGTTTAGAAGGGAAAAACACTAATTTAACTGAGATCAACAATATTAATTAACTCAGACTTAACAACGGCGAATGCAAATGCAAACTGCTCGGTAAGATTAATTGTCAGCACCTTTGACCCTCCACATGTGACGTATCCGCGGCAAGCCTTGCCCGAGGGATTCCTCCATTTCGGTGCTAGTAAAATATATCCAGTCAAAGACGTCGTCATAATTGTAAATTGAAGTATATCCATAACCCGTATCGGTCACCTGACATATAATTCAACATGCTGTCTAATATTCACCATAATTGGTGGACAAGTTAAAACATCGGTGACAGCAGAAAGTTCTAAACAAAAATACATTTTTTAACAAAATTATTCCTTCCGATTGCTTTTATTACACAGTGTTAGCTACGGTACAACAAAAATGATAAGCTATTGAAAACATATCAAAGATACTTCAATATAGCGAAGTAGATTTTAATCTGAAGGACTTAATGCACGGAGTAGTTCACATGTATTGGCCACAGTAGGTAATGTCACATCATTCTCTTAACTTAAAGTGATGATTCGAATAACAAAAAGTACAGAAACTTCATTGATTTCCTAATCAACATATATCGATAGACCTTCAACAGTTTGATTTATATGTAAAAAAATGACTTTTTCACTACTGTGTAGCCTGTTTCAAAGTAATACTTTTTTCCTGCATTGACATATATACGGCAAGATGTGTCGTTTTTTTCTTGGGATAATACAGGGAAGATTTGAAGCACAATATTTCCATGCATAGTGTAAGTGATTACTTGAAGCGTTCTGGGTTATTGATATACGAAGTAGCTTCGATATATTTTCAAAAAAATGTTTGACAAAATTGAAAAACTCTTTATTGGTATTAGTTTTGATATTGCCAAATCTATGGAAAACGTTTGGCGTTCTTTCTTTCAAAATTTGAGTAAAGCAGTTCACATTTTTCTCAAGAATAACAATGCCACAGATTTGCCAAATGAACGAAATCAAAATTCTTCGGCAGCTCCATTTATACCAAGCATATCTTTCTTCTACAACTTTCCAAAAAACAAAACTTTAGTGCGAATCATAGCCTTTGTTTTGTTTGTACAGATCCTTCAAACGCTTACTTCATCCATGCAAAATAAAATAAACGAAAAAGACAAATATTATTGAAAGATGGAAATTACAAAAACTTGTATCGCAGAAATCAAAGTACATCCATATTATCTGTTTTCTACGTGTTTTAAGTAAAATAAATAGGTATTTCATGCCTGGCAACAGATTTCACATAAATTAGTTTTTCGCTACCAATAATACGAAAAAGTGTTGCAATGGCGGACCTGGAAGAGCAACCGATCAAGACCCTCATGTTAGCAAGCTATTAAAATTTTTTATTTCGATTGATCAAAAGTCATTGATCCCGAGCATTCCCGGTCGCATGAACTACGCTAAGAGTGTTTGTTTTTAACATACAAATGACATTCGTAATATTGCAACTTTTAAAACTTCTGCAAACCTCAAACTCTCCGGATGTCCTTTGATCTTTAGTGTTGTTTTCAGGAATGATGCGAACAATGTGAGGGAAGTTGTTCATGCTTTGAACAGTAAAATACTCGCTCCTGTTCGGTGATGGGTAGATATGGGATACTTTATAGTGCCCGACCCAACCGGTATCGCTGGATTCCATCATCGCGTGTGCTTCATTCAAAAAACAATGTGTTCTAAAGTGATATCATCATATTTATCAATCAAGCTTAGGTGACTATCTGGCTCCACTTGCATTGATATTTTCTTTTCTGCATTTGCACCGACTATTGTCAGGTGTAAAGTTTTTTTATTATTTATGAGTATTTTCCACAAAAATATTTTGGTTTTGGAAATTTTTTCAACAACATTCTTCGCGACAAGTTTACATCTTTCCAGTGAAATTATGAAGCTCTTGTGACGATAAGCTTTCACTTCTGATTTACTTTTTCAATGACGTCAACGCCTCTGTAACAACTCTTGTGGAAAGTTTTCTGAGAACGAAGGTACGACTCTCTTTGGATTAATTTATGCTGTAGTCGCACGGATATTTTGATATCTTGATTGTAATTGTCGCATGTTTCATTGAACTATATTATGTAGTCTTGAAAAACTAGACTCTTTTTTCAACCAGCAAACGTTTTACGGTAGTTGTTTGTTGTGCTATAACTTTTGTACATCCAACATCTTCAGTTGCTCATATTCGGCACCGTTTGTTCTGATTGCAATGCAACCTGACAAACAAACAATGAAAATATTTCTGAATGATGTCTTTGAAAACAGTTTTTGCTTAATCTCGCTGTGGGCACATACTCAGTGACATCGTTCATGACGGTTGATGAAGTGTCACATTTACAGTGTAGCCGTTCCTCACCAATATGCTTGCAGTGATCAGAAGTGTTAGCTTTAATTGCTATATAGATGGTCCTATATGATTTTACTTGAATTTTTGATAACTTTATAAAATACTGCTGAAAAGCATTCAATGTAAGTATGCGCGTAGTTTATTAACCAAATGTTGAGATTCAAATTACGTACTTATAGCAAAACTTTTGTTAGCTTTTAAATTACTTTAGTATTTGACAACTTTGAAAGAGTGTGTAATGTTTGAAACTCTAAACTACTTTCACTTTTCACAACACAAACGCCTGCTGAAACATCTTATGCTCCATCAGGAAACGTTCGTGTAAATATGTCTTTTGGAGGTATTAGACAGAGCCACAGACACTCTAAAATATTTGCATGCCTCTCTAAAAGTACTACTGTCTTGCAGTTACTGCTCGATTCAACGGTGTTGTTAAAAATTTTAACCACAGCAAGCAAACAATGAAGTCACGCTCAATCTAACCATGGTTGCAACTGAAACTTGGCGCGACGCAATTCTCGGGCAAAGTGCTGTTTTCGACGCGGTTCTTCCACGTTGGAGTGAAAAGATCGTCAGCTCTCCAAACAGCAGAATTCAGGTAATATTCGTCGTTCCACATCATCGATACGTGCTGCAAAGTGGAGCTGGTTTCAAATACTTTAAAATGTCAACAATAATTACTGTTTATATTATCGAATTGCTTACAATTTCCAAACCAATTTTACGAAATCACTGATACCGCTTTTCAAGGACAGGGTGTTCCCAAAAATTTGTTTTTCATTTTAGGTTTACATATAAATAACTTCAAACTATAGGCGTATGAAATAAAATAAGGTTAGCGTTGGGTAATACATTATTTATTCATAAAAAATAAATGGTGGAATTCAAACGTATGTGGATTTTGACAATTGATTTCGCTCGTTTTCATGATTTATCCACGAATATTAGATAGAGGTTTGTTTCAAAAGTACAGTATGTAGTCTTTTCAAACTAAATTTATCGACTATCTCTTCCAGTGCTGATGGTTGTCTCTACACAAAAACATTCCGATGAGCCATCCTATGAGCCATTTCCTGATAAGCACTGAAGGTAGAGATGTTTTATGGAACTCTCTAAAAATGCAAGCTCCATGGTCTTCTTTGACTGAGTTCTAGAATACTGTTTTGCTTGAAACGCTTTTTCTTTTGAAACAAAATGCCATTTCTAGGAGGAGTGGGTAAATAGCGGCCTGCGGGCCACATGTGGCTCGCCACAGCGTTTTCAGTGGCCAGCGGAAGCATTCATGAAATCTTCAAATCTTACTTCCTCCAACCTATCACAGTACATGTTAGTGTTGAGGCTAATTTTAACAGAGATTTCTTTTATTTTCATCTATTTCCATCAGGAGGTACGGCCCTCCTCTTAACGCAACCTTCTCAAAGTGGCCCCTGTCCAAATCAATTACCCACCCCTGCCTCAAAGGGTAAATGCATGAAACATAATACAAAACATTTTAAGTGGTTTCCGGCAGTGTTGTTAGGCTAAGAGATCATTTGAAAAAAATAGACTAGCTAATTGATAGCAATGTTATAATAATGTGTTGGAACACCCTTGTGCACAAGATACGCTTTATTCTCGGAAAACGCTGAATTACTTGTTTCTTGCTATAGTCAGTAGAGTTCTTTATTATGAGTTTCTGCATGTAAAATATGTCGCCAAACCTAAACCTCGTTAGATAATTCAGCAATGAATTTTTTACGATGCTTTTGCAATACTAAAATTTTGCTCATTTTTCATTAACCTTTGTGAATTTTGTGCAATATAGCCAGCAATGGTCCAGGTATTAGCTAAACTTACGTGTGACGGAATAATTTCAATCTGTTCCAGAGACGTGATATTAACGATTATCAGTTTTGTGTAAGGAATTGGCGTTCCAGCTTTGGGATAGGGAAGTTTCACCATTTCTGGATACTGCAGATTTTTATAAACAGAAAATTCAATCGGCAGAACGCCGGTTTGATTGATCCTAAAAAAAAGAAACAGGACGGTGATTGATACATTGCAGCTTTGTTTCCAAATACCTTCAAAAATTATTATTTCAACATCGTTTCCTTGCTTGCGCTTGACTATCTTTAGATTAAATAACGATTAATTTGTTTCACTTCAAAAGTTTACTAAAAATGTATATCTTGTACAGTAATTTTACTGACAATTTGAAAACATTTTGTTTTGATACTTCCCCAACGTTGTTATAATCAAGTGCTAGTATGCAGAACAACCATTTCATATCGCCTACTTGGCATAGGCAAGATACGAGCTTTCGCTTGACCACCACAGCAAAGCGTTGTCATCAGTGATTTCGCCTGAAAATAACCAGTCAGCTACTCCATTAAATTGCAGCTGTTCGTCCCCGTCCGTACTAAGCTGATGTGGTGCAGTTGAGAAATCCTGCAACGAAAACGGGAATGTAGCGACTCTGCATGCACTAACATCACATAACCTTGTTTTGTTTAGTTTATTCACTGGTGTCTCAGTCTTCATCAAAACAAGCAATTCGCTACTAGTTTTGATGCAGCACTACAACTGCTTGTGTCTGGCCGGAAGCTAAGTGCCTAACGTCAGTGTGCCTCTTGTGCAAGGTTATTTTTAAGGTTTTTTAGAGACCCGAACGGGATCCCTGGAATCAGAAAAAAATATCATCGGGTTCCTAGAAATAGAGAAATCGGGTCCCTATAAGTCCATACCGGGTACCTAACATTTTCCTCAAAAACACTGCTCTTGTGTATAATGAAAAACGAAAAAAAGAAAGGTAATTGCACATTTTTGATAGGAAATGAAGTAGCAAAACTTGATGTGTGCTTGAAGACTTACGGTGAAGTAATAAGTAAAAAAACAAAATGCATTTAGAGTTTGTTTGCCAGCACCTTGTGAGAACTATGCCATGTATCATCATACTTCCTTGGAAATGTCAAAGAAGCTTAGCTGAAGCTGATTAAACCCAAAAAATTTAGTCTCGTTTTGGCAAAATATACATCAAGTAAATAGCGAGAAGATGGAGCAGGTAAAGATTGATCAATGTTCAGTTAGATTTTATTGAAATCAAAGCAATGGAAAAACACCAGGCGACCGCCACTTGATTAATAACACGCCAAGGTAACTCCGTTTGCTATGAAATAAATTAATGTTTTTTTACATGCCGCAAAAATCTACTTTAACTCAACTGCACAGGTGATGTGAAAACACACACGCGTAATACACTTACGTACGATGCACTGACATGGGTAGCGCAGCCTGCAAATGAAACTGGCCGCCTTCCCTTAATTCGCAATTTGATGCTATCGTCAAAAAGCTAAAGACAAGGAACAGGCAAACGGAGAAATAAACGGACGCCCAAAAGCGTTATCCAGTGAAACATCAACTCTATTTCTTGTCCGAATGATAGAGACACTATCATTACCGTCTTCGCCGAAACAACTTGACTGCTTTTGCATGAAACAGCGACAACTTCGTAGTTTATTTCGAAACTTGGACGATTAAATTGTCAGTCGCTTTGAGTGGCTCTGCAGAGTAGGTTGGTGGTGGCCGTCAGTTGCCCGCACAGGTTTACTTGAACCGGTAGCTGCTGGGTATTCGATACTGCAACTAATGTTTTGCCACACAATTGGATTTTCGTGCAATATTATTTGATGTGTGATATACACAAGGGCGTACGCAAGGGGGGTTGGGGTTAAACCCCCCTTTGAGCTTGATATTTCACGAAAACTTCATTATCTGCGCAAAAAAGAATAATTTTTTTCGCATACTTTTTGCTTGTTAATTTGTCGACTTAATGCTAATAACACGGAATTCATTTGCATGCAAATTTCAAGCAACATTGTAAATGGGCCAAAAAGTAATAACTAGGTTTTGGTGAGAATCTGGGTTATCGCCTGCATCAGGGTTGCCAGAACTGTTTTTTGCCAAGGGGCCATATCTAGTCCAGATAAGAGCCAAAAAAGAGGCAAACTCCACCACAAGGGACAAAAGAGGGCCAATCATTTTTTCCAATTTTAACAATAATTGCAAAGTCATATGAACCCATACTTAGCATTTTATTAAATGGCAATGTTCCTCAATCACAACTGTAGCGCAATATCAAAACAAGTACATGATGAAAAATCGTAAGAGAACAACTTAATTTCCATGTGTAGCCATAAACTGTAATAAATTTATTATCCTCGATAAGGGATCAACAAATATCTGGACAAAACCAACAAATAGGTGCACCACCTAAATAACAGTAAGTTAGGTAACGTAACAGTTCTCACGGCTACCTCTACAACTGCAGCAAGTAACAGGTATTTTGATGAACTTACTTTCACACTAACTCAAAAAATCTAAGGATCCTAACAAAATTTTGTAATTGAAAACCTTCAAAATTTGGGAATATGGTGAAAATCTGCAATCAATTAGTTAAAAAAGTGAAAAAATATTATTTCTCAGGCAGGAACAAGGATGGTCAAACCTAATTCTTGCAAGGGGCCAAATCTGTCCTGGAAAAGAACCAAAGGGCCAAACGAACATTTTGGGGCCAGCGAGTGTTATTTGGGACCAAATTTCTGAAATTTGGCCCCAAAAGAGGCAACTTGGCAACCCTGGTCTGCATCCAGATACAATCTCACCACTTTTGGCAGACATTTCGTCACCTACGCATGTTTAAGATTGTGTTTCACGATAGTTCAGTTTATCCTAAACAACTGTCTTTGTTTTTTCAGCTATGGCTGAGCAGCGCGAGTGTGCTGACCGCATTGGTTACATTTCCAATTTCTGTAGCATGATCAAACTGTTGCATGATCTCGAAAACAGCAGTTGCTAAAATAAAAGAATTCAGGCATTTGACAATGTCTCAGCATGCAGGGAAAAAGGAAAACTAAAAATTTATTGGACTTTTATACAGTATATAACAAAAAATCGAAAGTTTTCTTGCGTACATTATGCGCATTCTCAATTCTTGTGTAGTTCAGCAAGGTTTGATCTTGCAAATCGGAGTGTGCGTTAGACAATCCAGTCGCACACTTTATGTGCTCCACTGCTCGTATTTGACAAGACATTAGCGGAGCCTCATTTTGCAGTTGTAACTTACTCAGAGGCAGTGATGAGTATGTTTTACTCCGCTGTTTTAACGCGCAACCTGACATTTTTGCAGTTATGAACTACATGTGTCGTAGAGTTGAGTGTGTTTTCCGCCAATATCCTAACCTGGAACACTTAGTTTATATTCAGTTCAATGACACATAAATTAAGGGGAGTGCGTGTAGAATAATGTGCATATTATGTCAAACTTTGCCAAAACGTTGGTTTGGAAACAGGAATGTGACGTCAAATTGTGACGTCACAAACAACGCACACCAAATACAAATGGCCACCATATGCCACTGAATGAAACCCCCCCATGAAAATTTTCTGCGTACACCATTGGATATATATATGCGTTGTTATAACCATTATTAACATTAACGGTTATTGGCAGTGCCACGCAAATTCGCCCGGTGGTTTGTGGCAACTAATATGGATGTTGTTATGGCCCCTATTTTAATTTTTTACAAGAAAGGACTGAAAGTTTGTTCCTTATTTCTTACATTCTTTAGTTTTGACAACTTCACCTGAATGCCTACCAAAAAACATATTAAAAGATAGTCTCAAAAATAGCAACTGAACCAAATTATAATTTAGCTATATTATAATCAATAATTACTTATTGATGCAGTATCGGGTTACCCGTATAACAAGAGATGAGCATTTTCCACATGTAGAGCAACCGTTGCCCTCTTTACACTGCACTGTTGTCGGATTCACGTTGGATTGGGAATCCAACAAATCACTCAGATACAACCGTGAGTGTCTCACCGAGCTGCTTGAGCGCGCATTTTTTTAACCATATCCGATTCAGCGAATCCAGCAGTAGAGGTAAGTTGGGAATTCGATAATAAAGGATTCGAGCAAGAAAGTGTTTGGATGGGTTGTGTGGACTCTTGGTCAGCATTTACTTGTTTCATGCTAAAAGTATCACCCGTGGAAGAGAATGGTGAAGTACGACATCAAGAGAAGGATTTTCTGCGACGTTGCTTTCATGATCTTATCGCCCAGCAGTTCTTTACGATTTTCTCTACTGACTACTTTTGCCGGCTACACTAAATAAGATCACGTCTCGTTAATTCCAATCACACCTGCGATAATCACGTTTCGGAAGTGGAATCGGCTTTCACCTTTTTATTTTCAATTATTTCGTAGCTTTCACAATACCACAGGTCAAGTGCGCGAAATAAACCTAGAGTTCCTTGCAGTGTAAAAACGTGCCAGCATCGAGTTCGCAAGTGCGTTCATGAGGGTCAGTCAAGGGTGATCAATCGCTCACACATCAATCCAATGCGAATCCGACTGCAGTGAAGTGAAACCAGTGATGATGATGAGCGTGTCTTGTCACATAACATCTTTCCAAAAATCTGCGCAATCGCTGGTGATATCGTCATATGCGTTAGGTCCGCTGCGGAAGATTCCCGTGGAAGCAACTATAGCAATTTAACAAGTGGGCAGGTGTATCTTCCGCAGTGGCACACTTGCACAGGCCAGTCCCTTTCAGTAAGACCCATTTCTGGAGAGTCTATTTCGTTCTGGCCACGCCTATCTGAAATCTGTTCAGACACCGCCAATGTTCCCAAAGTAGCCAACGTCTCGGAAGCAGAATTTCCTTTGACTCAATACAAGCATCGCGAACCTGTAGTTGCTCCCCAAGACCTTCTTTCCAAAGCTTGATCCGCTTTTCCTCCTTTGGCTAGTCAAGACTGCTGTGTGTGGTAGGAAACTCCGCCGAGACTTTAACCGCTTAGGTACTGCTTCTGTATCATTCGGAAGATGGTTTGATTCAACGATCGTTCTAAATTTTCTGCTCTACAAGCGACTGCCCGAAGGATGTCTGGTGGTGCAATTCCTGCTAGAAAGTGTATGTAACACGGGGAGATGAATTTTAGGCATCCGGTGATGATGCGGCAGCTGTCGTCGAGAGCAGCGTTCAACTTGTGTGCGTGAGTACATGGTGGTTTACCGTGTCATATGTGGCGGATAATCCAAAACACTGTTCCTGTTAATTTCTTATTTTGTAAATTCAGTGTGTTGGGTCAAGTTAAGAAGTTGACTAGATATTGGATTTCTAGGTCGAAACTCAACTTGGTCTTTGGTGGGGTGCTGCCCCACGTGAGGAGAGAGACGGTTGAGGAGGAGGCGCTCGAGTAATTTGTAAACATGACTCAAAAGCGATATAGGACGATAGCTTTTGGGCTGCGGGGAGTCATTTCCCGGTTTAAGTAAAGTGATAACTTTGTTTTTTGCCAGATGTTGGGAATACGTTGGGTGGATGAACAACGGTTAAACAATTGTAAAAGCCAGCTTCGAGCTTACGATACAAAGCGCTGTAGTTGCTCTACAAAAACATTACCTAGTCCGATGGTTTTGCCGTTTTTAAGGATTTTGATTCCAGCTGCTAATTCTTCGTTCGAGAATGTTCTTGTGAAATTAGTTCACACAGCGGGACACGGCGATCAACCTTTGGCAGAATTTGCTTTTGTGACGTTGTTACCTTCCCGTTGAGCAAGAGTTGATGGACAATCTGATTTGGAGTAATGTTACCATGTTGGCTGCTTTGTTCAGTGTAAAGAAGGAAAGTGTTGCGGTCCTCTAGTGCGTTTAGATTCACGACCACAGAAGAGCACGTAGTTACACACCATGACATCAAGAAGCAATAGAGCTCAACTTCAAGCTTTCGCCACTGTGTTGTCATACCCTCATATATGTGCTATTCTTAGCAAGCTCTCCTCTCGTGATGCCGCACGCTGGCGGCTCATATGACGTCGCGTATGACCATCACATCAGTAAAGATAACAGAAAAAAATTCGGTGTAAAAAGTGGTGTCGCTCCATAGCTAAAATTATAACGTAGGTGTCGCTCTTATGCTCTATCAGCTATGTCCAGCCGAAATGCCTTACTGGGCCAAAAATTGTGGCACTATCTTGAAAAGGCCGCACGTTGAATGTTTTTATTAACGAAGGCCACACATTGGATGACTTATTTCGTTCTCAGCAAAATAAGAATTAGCTCAGGGTAATGAAAGCGTTTGAATGCCAACGGTAATGGTAACTGTTTGACACTTGTAATAGTAACTCCCTAACCGTCGCAGATAAGTTTAGTGCGATTGGAACAACGTGGATAGAAATTTGTTTCGTGACAATGGAACAACCGGTAGAAATTCGAAATGCACTGAGGTGTCGTTCGTCACATTGAAATATACCAATACGAATTGCCAACGTGATAAAAGTGACACTGAGGATCATTGCATCGCAGCCATCATATGACCAAATTAGTACAGGTTGCCATTATATTGTGCATACACCGCAAAGAAGACCTTCAGCTGGGCCGCAGGTGGGCCCCAGTGAGCGGGTTGGACATAGTTATGCTAGATCCTAACGTCCCAAATTTTATCAGCATTGTGTTAGCTATCAAACGTGTTTCCAACGTCTCAACGAAACAGTAAAGTTATGTCGCACTTTGGGTGTTGTTTACTCCCCACACAAGAAAAAAAGAATGCTTAATTTGTTACAGACGATGTCAATATTCAACTACGCTTGGACTTCAGGTTCAAACATAACCCGTCCGACGTAACACGAAAACCAATGTGTGACAGGTGTTGCAAGTGCAAAAGCGTTCGTTCAAGTGAGGAGTAAGTCTAAAAAATAGAAATGCAGCACTGATAAGTGACCAATTTTTTTGCCATACTGTAGTACAGTGCATCGAAAAAACTTTTGTAAAAACATCTATTAGATAGAAAAGTATCAATTCCAATAGTATATTCTGGGTGTTACTGCGAGGTTGATATTCATACATCTCAGTAAACGAGACCCCCTAACATTATTTTTCTGGAGGATCTGCAAAACGTACTGTTTAAGCTGGAAAAGTGAGCCTGCTCAAGACAATGACTCAACAAACACGCTTTGCGATCGCATTGTATCAATTAACGCTTCAAACAGGTAAGCTTTAATTTCAAAATGACCTCATTTTATGTTACGGAGTTAGGCCTTTCCATTTGAAAAATTTTAATCGCTTTGATTAAAAGAAAAATAGCGAAATGGTCGTATTTGAAAATTTCAGCTGCAATTCTAATTCAGAAGTCGAAGTTACGTCAAACAAATAAAACACACGTAAGGGAAAAAATTTACAGAAGATAAATGTGATTTCGTAAAAAAGTGAAACCATATTGCAATGTATATTATATTGCGAATATACCTGCATGAAAACGTGAAGTTCACACTTGCTTACAAAAATAACACTTAGTTTGGGTGTCGACACACACCACGGAATCCACAAATGGAAATATTTTATTCAATTACGTACAGTGTTTTTATACTGAAGTTAAGTACCATAATCAATTTTTACCTTCACAAGGTACACATTGAACCCGGATACATAGGCAAAAGCATGGCCGGTTGACGACCATTTAAACTGCTGTATGTTTTCTCCTGGAAAGTCAGATATCGAAGCATCCACTCTGTAGGTAATACAGATAAAGCCAAGAGATGCAAAGATGACATGAACAAAAGGAGAAAAGCAAACTTTAATCAGGCTCTACTGGCGCTAAAAACATAAAAACACGTTACAAAGGAGAAAAGGATTTCGGAAGATCAAGTATAGAAAAAAATATTGCAATGTTCCTGGAGGATTCACAGACGAACTTATAGCTCTGGATGACTTTATTTAGAGAAAAATACCATAAAGTTGAACGTATTGTCACTTAACAGATAGCATGTGTCATTCTTAAAGTGGATTTTCATAAAAATCTGCTACAATAACAGATCACTAAATAACTTACATGGTGTTTTCCGCAACATTGGTTGGACGTCATGTTTTTGTGTTGTTCAAATTTTTCGACAAATGAAAGCCAATATCAAACAACAAAGAATTGAAAAACCATTGTTCTCATTTGACGTAGTACTTGAATGTGGTTTATTGCGTCAAAAACTGAGGTGTAACAAATTTCGTGTTTTCGCTTATGAAAACTACTATACAAAGAATTATTCTTCACGCGACTTTCAAATACATCGGTGCACTAACATAAATGAAATGTTATGAATTATGCCAATCTAATACAGAGCTAAATGATTTGAATCTATCAAAAAACTTGTTGAATTATCAACATAAAAATATTAATTTAGCAACGCCTAATAAGTGAAATTAGTCAAGTAAACACTTAAAAGCACTAGTGTTTCTGTATGCTTTCGAGGAATCAGTGGACTGCCATCTGCTTTCGTCTTTTTGCGATGATTCAAACTTGCACATATCTCTATTCAAGTATGTACTTTCCACGATGGGTG
>Ga0210059_1001766_pt1 | contig 33077 bp, 18 predicted proteins | sample Ectturendosymbi2_FD_188042 | JGI IMG/M metagenome (GOLD analysis project Ga0210059, IMG submission 188042) | Ecteinascidia turbinata endosymbiont from Florida, USA - Sample 2 (SPAdes) (version 2) | ecosystem: Host-associated > Tunicates > Ascidians > Unclassified | place: Key West, Florida... | reverse complement strand
CATGCCATGATCACTCTATTATTGCTTGTTCGCGCCACATATATGTATGGTGTTGTTCTTCACGCACATCCCGTTCGTGGTGAATCACACAATCAACGCAACACCACCAGAGAGGTTGCAACAGTACTTCTTGACGTTCTCCTGCTACTGCACTGCTGGTTAACTGCTGGTTAAACTACGTCTATTATGTTTGTATGAATGAAGCTGGGTACATTTGAAGCATCCTTGGCAAGCTACGATAAAGTGATAGCCATCTGGTTACGCTGTGAGAAATACGTTTTTGGCCACAAAGTTAAAATGATCAACACCCACAAAGTTACAATGATCTTTTCAGTCTTTTTTGCGAACTGTGCAAATGCAACCACACGTAATTCACTCATGTTCAAAATCATTTAGTCGTTTTCTGAAAAAGGGATACTTCTGATGTAATTCTTCATTTTTCAGCATTACTGATTAGCTATGAATACTAGAAAGTACTACACTAAGCTATGTACAGAACACTGATCACCGTATCACGATTCATCGATAAAGCTAGTACAGCAGGGGCGCAACCAGCCCTTCGTTTCATGGGGGGAATTTTCATGAAATTTCATTAGATGACGTCACCGTGCATATTCAACCGTGGTACAACTTTTGCGCAAACGGTTATAGATAAAGTTATCTTCGCAACAATTCTGAAAATTAGATCTTTTCAGTTTTAATTAAGATGCAGACCGAACGATCAGACAGAGTAAAAATTAGTATCCTATATATAAGCACCTGGTTCCATAGTCAACTGGTGCAGTCATGGCTTTAGTGTGGCAGATGTATAGGCTAATAGTAAACCTGCCTAACTTTTCGTCTTGTTTTAGCAAATTCATCAAATCTATTATCTAGACAATTGAAACTTCAGTTGAATATATTTGCTATGAGAGAATTAATTTATGCAGACGATATTGCGAGTGGTCAAGTTATCAGATACAAGAGACTGGTATGAATGTTAGGATATATTTAATCACTGATGCTATTTTTTCAATCGTAGATACGAGACTTCGTCTGCCAGCTGCAACACTTTTTAAAGGAATGCAGGCAGGAAGGCAACTTGAACTTACGAAATGGTTGGGCCAGGCTATTACGAATGGTTGGGACAGGCTCGCCACCCAATGCGGATGGGCCTCGCCACTTTTTCCAGGACTACGTAAACAACACCTAATAAATTTGAGACCCTTGTGAAATTCGAACTGCCCTTGCAACGTTAGAGCTTGTCTGTGAAACCCCAGCAATGGTTAAACTGAACATAAAATGCAAAAGTTCTTAAATATTAGCCTACCTACAGTAACCCCAGGCAAACATAAAGCTAACACAATGTGAACATAGTGTGCTGTTTCTGTGACCGGTCATAGTCTACTGATGGCTACAAACTTTGCTCCAGTGGTGTGGTAATAATACAGTATTTATTGTTGGCGTTTCGAGAGTCTATGCAAACTCCTTTCCTCAGGAGATAGGCAAGAAACAAAATCAAAACGAGCACAAACACTGCATTTCTGAAATCAGAAATACACTAACAAAAGGATAAAAAATGCGTTAGAAGTACCAACATTGTAAACTATCCCCTAATTTTTGACAATTCCAGAATATTTGTGGATACCAATTATTTACGAAATTTTCGATCAGATGGCCTGTCTCAAGATAAACCTTGTAAGGAGATAATTAACTAGTAGTACAAAGAAAAATTCAAATAAGACTAAAAATGATTAGAATATAAAACTTCATCTTTGTTTTTTGAAAGTTTCTGCAAATGTCAAAATTGATATGCAATGTTTTGAAATTTTCGGAGGGTGCAAGTGATCCCCCTTGGTTGCGCACCTGTAGTGAAGTATAGTGTGATGGAGTCAGCAGACCGCACTCTGAAGCCAAAGTCATTGAGATACTGAAAAGCGATTTACCACTGTTATGCAGGGGCGGATCCAGGCAGCAAGGTTAGGGGGCGATTTCGGTAATATTTGATAGACAGTCTCACAACGGCTTCTCTGCTGTAAGAGAGATGAGGTATGCTTCACAACACTGCTGTGACAAAACAAAGGACGACAAAATGGCCTTATATCGCGAATATTGTTTTCCGAATTGTAGAAAATTGTGGTGAAAACAGTTACTTTCGTAGGTTTTAGGGGAGGCGATCACCTCCCCTGTATCCGCCTCTGCTGTTATGTAACGATTAATTTGAAAGCACTACCGCCTTTCCAGCAGAGAATTAAAAAAATACCAAAACATAGATTAATTAGACAAGTTGCAGGCCCTCCCTTATGCTAAGTTACGCCACCAGCTCGTATCTTGTAGCTGTTGAGTTGGAACAGCTTACTGTGTGCGAATACAATATATCATAGCTAGTGAAGTAATTGACGGGGAACAGAGGGGCGAATTGCCACTCCCGGCAAGCTAAATGTGAAAAACGGACCCCATCAACTTATATTTTGGTTTTAGTATTCTTTTGGTTTTCAGTAGGTTGTTTTTTTTATTTTTGGATTATTTTCCGGTGATTTAGGGTTTTATAACTGCTGTACTCGAGATCCTTTGTGCTATATATCAGCGACTTACAAGCAAGTCGCACTTTCAGAACCAAAAACGGAGTCGCACAAGGATCTGTTCTCGCCCCTTGTTTGTAGAACACCTACACAGCGGATTTTCCGGAAACGTCGGCCAAGCGGTACATGCACGCTTTATGACGTCGCTCTGACCGTCTCGCCCCCCACATTTAGGGAAGCGAACTTACTTTATCACTCGATGTCTCTGTTGTTAACGCTTACCTGACTAAGTGGAAACTCAGGCTCTCAGTTGAGAAAACTGTGTTTTCCATCTTCCACTTGAAGAATCACTCAACCAACTATCAGCTGAATGTCAAATTAAAACCCAATATAACAGTGAAGTTCGACTCACATCCATCATATCCCGCCATATGCTTGGGTCGCTCTCTGTCGCTCATGACACACTTACACACACTCAAGAAGAAAGTTTCGTCACGAGTGGCACTCATCAAGCGACTGGCCGGTGTCGCTTGTGGAGCTTCCTTCAAAGCTCTCAGAACCTCTTGCTTGGCACTTACATCTGCTCCGGCAGAGTACTGTGCCCCAGTGTGGTGCCGCAGCGCTCACGCAAAACACACCGATGCACCTTTAAACGAGTCGATGCGCGTTACCACTGGCTACCTACGAAGCACGCCCTGCTCCTTCTTGCCCATTCTATCTGACATTACGCCAAATGAGACAAGGCGCAATGCTTCATGCTTGAAAATTTACACCAAAGCCCTCAATCCGAAACATCTCCTACACGAAACTCTGTACCTAAAACCTTTTCCTAAACGTCTCCGCTCCAGGAAACCTCTACGCTCCTTTGCGGAATTGTTGTCAATTCACTGGGAACCAATCACACCAATCCCTCCAGCTCTCCAATCCTTCATTCCCGCATTCGGCCCACAACCACCAGGCTGCGACCTCCCCAGAAATGGCTGGGTTCGGCTCAACCACCTGAGGACTGGTGTTGGCCGATTTGCGGTCAACATGAAATTAATGGGCCAGTGCGGCCAGGGCCGGCCTTAAGCCGATGCGACCGATGCGGCTGCATTGGGCCCCGCGCCTCAGGGGGCCCCGCGCCATGGCGTTTGGCCAGGTTGTTTATTTTTGGCAGATACTTCATACGCACGAGAATTGTAAAAAGACTTATAAATCTCATTGTTAGCAAATAATTATCTCGTTTGAATGAACGATGAATTTCTTCTAATTGTTATCGAACGTTGTCAAACGTGCCCAATTCTTATGCTGAGCGGTATATCTGCGCTTCACGCAGAATGTCGACGGGTCTGGCATCATCATGTCCCATTCTTCATGGATAGAATTTGTTTGTTACTGGTGCCAGTTGAGATTGAAGTAGACCTACAGATACTGCAAACAAACAAGGTGTGTAGTGATTCAACTCGCAATGAATAGGTCAAGACGAGTGTCTGTTTTATCAACTTTGATGACAGTTTTGCTAACGTGACGTTGTTCAGTTCTCGAAAGATTCTTCTGTTTTGAAAAGCTTTTGGTTGTTTGCGGGTAATCTGCATTTTAACAAAGGCTTACTTACAGTTTTGCTTCACGGAAGATTTTGACACGGTCTAAATACTTTATTATTTTGTTAAAATACAATAAATTATACCACATTGAAACAAATGACAAAAGATGAGAGGTTGCTGGTCCTGGGGGGGGGCAAAAATCTCATGCAAACCAGGGAAAATTTTGTGAAATTTTAACACTTAAATTTGCCTCCTTTTTTTGTCTACAGAATTGTTCGACGTTATTTGTCGGTCGTCCAAGTACTTTTATAATTTGCCGCCCCATCAAATTTTTATTGTGATTTGCCTATTTGCGAGCGTAAACAGGTAGAAACAGCAGCACTGCAAAGTCCATGCAGGTTCAAATTCTATTGTAAACTTGGGCTTGGGGAACTTTGGGCGGATGCATGGGTTGCTCTCTTGTGAAGTCTGCTTTTCTCGTGTATTGCGTCATAAAGCGGCTAGTTGATCATCCGCCCAGACTTTACCTTTATGCAAGAACGCGTCTGCGATTACCGAAAGTGAGATAAGCAATCAGTTCATGTTAGGAGTTGTCTCCAAGTCAGTTCTTCGAATGAAAGTGCCGTTCAACAAGAGTGAAGTAATTGCATTGTACGTTCAATTCGCTTGTCAGTTCGGTTTGATTGACGTAACTTTGCACTTGCGCTCGCCGCTCCATTGCAGAGCTTCCTTTACAACATTGAGCTTGATTACGAGCAGCAGCGGTACACTGTAATCCCCATCACAGCAGCGTGCTATTAGTCATAAACATGACACGTAGCTGGGAGACACATGAGCTACGCCCACTCTCCATAAAAGAAACTTATTGTGTTGTCATGTAGCCTACATACAGATCGACTCCAATAAATTGCCCTATTTTTGATATTCATATAATTATTTTGCCAAAATATCTTCCTCAAAAACGTCATAGCACGGTTGACTGAGAACGATGACGTAATAACACCGTTGCTCAGAGGGGCCCCGCGCCTAGGTCTTGCATTGGGCCCCGCACCTGCTAGGGCCGGCCCTGTGTGCGGCTCAGAATGGTGTGAATGGGCAAGGTGCAGACTGCACACCACATCTTGCATGATTGCACCAAATTCAAACCTCCGTGCCACATCCATGAGGTGGACAACGCTGCTATTTTGGAATACCTTACCCAACCAAAGTTCTGATCAACATGTACTCTTGTTCATGTATACGAAAGAAGAACATAATTTATAACCGAGTAGAAATTTCTGACCGATTTCCAGCTGGACGTCTGATTGACAAAAAGCGACGTTGTATAAGGGAATTGCGTAAGGATGACCCACAGAAATAAGCTTTAAAAATTACTCAGTCAATGAAATAAATATAAAATTTGGCAAATGACTGTGAGCAAGCATTTTAGGGGGCTTCAGCACTTTAGTCCCTTGTCTGTGCCTTGTGTGTAAAATCTTTTCTATAAGATTGCTTCTCACGAAATCAGTACAATCTGTATGTTTTTGTGTGGCTCATCTCATAGAGATGTGATATTGCATTTTCAAAATGAAAGATTTTCTTCTAACAGTCTATTCATTCGACATTTTATACAGAGTTGGGAAAACTGACAAAAACAAGAACTTTAGCTCCAATCAAAAAAACGTTTTGATTGAGACCCGGGAAAAACATTTCCGCACAAGTATCTTGTAGTGAGGTGGGGTCTCTCCGGCACGCGGACAGTGCCATATTAGCTATGAGGCCCATGAGGCACGTCCTTCAGGGCCCCTGCAGTCAAAGGGCCCCCAACATGAAAGCTGGCATTCACTACGGTTAGCTGGCATTCAATATAGCCTGCCTACGCACTCTGATTGTTGCCCAACGTTCAATGCAATATTAGACTATGCGTGCAACAGAAAAAACACATTACAGGCGCTTGTGACATCATAGAAGATCAGCATGTCATCTTTATTCACGACACAGAGGAAAAGCGCAGGGCATAAAGCATCATGAGAGCGCACCAGGCCAGTCACCAGGGGGGAGAATCCCCCCTTACAAAATTGTTTGCCCCCCACTGGAAAAATGTGTCTGATATAGTTTAAACGATTGGACATAGTTTAAAAAATTTGGGCCCCTCTCAGAAAACTCGTCGCCTCCTCTGGTGTCTCAAGGTGGTTACAGGCCTGGAGCGGACTATTATGGAAAGAAAACTTTGACAAACTGACACATGAATTTTCTTGTAAAAAAGCATGAAAAGTACTATTATACTTTTTGTAATGAGTTTTTATGTTTTTACCGCCAGTAGAGCCTGATTAAAGTTTGTTTATCGAAGTCCTGGCGTCTCCGAAGCAGAAAGAAGTACTATTATTGTTTGAGTGTCTAACATGGTGGGAAAAACTGTGAAAGTTTTCGTATTCCTGAGTTAAGATAGGACAAACGTTTTCGTTTTCACAGTGCATATCTACCCTTCTTATTTCATGTTGCAGTGTTATTTCGCGTGATGAACACGAGTAATATTGGGACACCATGTGACGTTGTTTTTATTGAATAGATGGCGTCTTCGAAAAACTGTGCCTCAGGGCCCCTGAGAGCTTCATCTGGCACTGCACGCGGAACGTGGTGCACGCGGAACTGCACGCGGAACGAATTTTCTCTGCACGCGGAACGAATTTTCTCAGTGGTTGCTTTACAGTTGGATGCCGAAAGATGAATTTATTGTTCGCTTCTAGTAGCTTCATTTAGGCCTTTCATGGGGAAACGTTTGCCTCACCTTTCATCAGAGTTACATTTTAGGATCCAGCTGCCAGAGGATTGTCGTAAACCAAACCCTATCGCTTTGTGAAACATAAAAATATGTAGATTGGTTACTTGGCAAACTTTTTATAGGTCTGAATGGCAAAGATATTGAGTACGACAATTTTACGTGTTGAAAAAATATAAGCTCATCAAGTCAACTCGCTCTCTTTAAAGTGACTAAAATACACGAAAATATTTAGTTTGAACAATCTATTCGTTATGCTTAATATTTACAACCTTATCAAAACAACTAACTTTCTCAAACCGGCTGCACGGTGAAGAGATTTCTTGAATGCTGCGAAATTAGTAACAATTGTACATGTTACCAAGCAAAACGATTAGATTGCCCGTTTTCCGATCGTCTAAGGGTCTTTGTTTCAGAGAAGAGCGGTAATAAATTGATATACAGTTTTCAAGAGTAAAACCGTGATTCTGAGATTTCCTCACCTATCCGTAGAGGAAGCAAAAACATTTTTAAGCAGGGAGACTTGTGCAAAGAGCGCGCAGTCAAATAAGCATGTTGTCAAAAGAATACGCAACTGAATTCTTTGTGTGAGATGAGACACTACTTTAGGAAAGATTCCCACGGAACAGAAAAATGAATTTCAGTGTCGTTTTCCTCCACTCGTATTTCGAAAAGCGTGCTTGCGTGCCATAACAGCCCAATGTTGTCATACATTGACAACCATCGCCCGCATCGTTCAGAGACGAAGTGGTCTCAAACATCGAGACAAGTGTTTGCTGGTCAGCCTTGCCCAACACGCCAGTATCTCATAAACAACCACTTGTCACAGATCGGTGTTGGCTGTGAGCGTGAAATTAAAGCCAAGCAGAGGAAAGCATTGTGCAGGATGTTGTATACAACCAAGGTGCTTCCACTTAGATTCGGAGAAAAACAGACATCTGTTGTAGTTGAGTTTGCGAGCCATCCTTTGCCTATGAAAGGACGTTAGGGAACGTTCGTACATGGTTCACCGAGTGCATTGGACGTCCATAGTGCTGTTTATCAATTTAAAAAATTTAAACGTTCTCTCGATTTTTTCATAAAATGCAGGGATAAAAAATGTGAAACACTGAAACTTAATCACTGCGAATTGGTTTGGGGGGCAAAGCAAGCACTGTTCATACAACTTCAGGTTTTAAACATTAGTATAAACTGTATTTGCAGTATGCTCAGGAAGCAGCAGCGCTTTTGTCTCTACGAAAAATGACCGAAAGGTTTTCTGAAAAAACATATCCAAAAATGTAAAGAAAGTAGATCGACGAAAGTAGATTAGTAGATCGACGTATTAGCGAGGTGATAGACCTCCCCATGGAGCGCAGGGCCTGACGTTCCTGGACGATGAAACAATAGAATGGCTGCTCAACACCTGCCCCGAGTTCTAGTGTGGCCTAGCAGTGGATAAGAACTCAAACCTATGATAAAGAAGAAGCGAGATGATTAAGTGGACCAGGTGGTAATGTCCAACAGCTATTACATTAATTAAGACAATTATCTATCTTACAGTTCACGAGCAAACGAGTGTCTTAGTTGCAAAACGGAAAAGGTGTCTTCAACTATTTTGATTTTCGTGGGGAAATATCTGATCATCACTTAGTTAAAACCAGTCTTTTTCAATAGAGGAATTCTTCGATATTAATCAATTGTGTAAGTGCATAACTTTTGTAATTTCATCAGTTTTTATGACTTGCGACCAGTGATTATTTCTGGAATTGAATTTCATTCCGAAAGCTTTCACTGAATTTGATACAAAGTTGGTTTCTACATTTTAATCAAAAGTGTGAATTTGAAAAAGATGCGTCAAGCTTGTGGAATTCTGAACTGTGCTGAAGCAGTTCTTATGTTGACGATCCTCGCTGTGCGAAAAAATGCTGACGGAGGTATTGTGAACTGTTGTTACAGTTTTGAACTTTGCCACTAGCTGAGATATAATTCTTGTGACTTATGTTTGTTATAACTGTTTATGCGTATTAAAGTTCAGAGTACACCGCACCTTTCAAAAGTTTTTATTTTTGTACTACAAAGTGCGTTTTATCGTAAGATATTTGAACCAGGGTGGTCGAACAGGGGGCCCGCATGGTCTAGGTACCCACTTTTTTCTGGGGGGGCCTGGCCCCCCACTTTCACAATTCGAATTTTGCCAAAATAAGTTAAACAACACAATTAGTATTGGTTCCATTGCTAAAGTAAATCGCTTAATGAAAAAAAATTCCATAGATTTTTTGACGTGCACTTGTGCCCCCACTTTGAAAGAGGTTCCTCCACCACTGATTTGAACCGTAGAGATTCACACACACAATAAGATACACACTATTAAATATACTTTCACACATATTCATATCCAGCAGGCACGCCCCAGGGGATGAAAGAAATGTGAGCTAAATGGATTATGGACTTTCGTATGTGGGGAAATATCGCTAAGATAGCTACAGTAAATCCCTAACATATCTAAGTCGCCAAGACTCCTATGAAAATTAAGATCGCTAAAATCGTGAAGATAGCTAACACCGCCAAATTCCTTCAAATAGCTATAAGATCTCTTTTTACATTGCTATAGTAACCAAAAACCACTGTCGTCTTGGTGGAGTGCAGACGACGTCGGAACGCAAATAAGCTGTTGATATTAGGGCATAACATAGCCCAATGTGGTCCAACTACAGGCCCGCGGGCCACATGTGGCCCGCCACAGCGTTTTCAGAGGCCCACGGAAGCATTTAGAAAAAATCTTCAAATCTGAAATTTGTTGAAAAGCGTGTAGGGATACATTTGTCTCACTGAATTTCTTGCGCTGGATAAAGTGCGTCTGCACAAGAACAATAAATAATACCTTTTCTGTACACCGTTTTGTTTTAGTTAATTGTTTTACGATCAAATTAGAAAGTACGCCCCGCCGCTCACCCTACGTTGGACAGGGACGGATCCTGCCAATAAGGTTCGGGGAGCGATTTCAGTAATATTTGGTAGTCAAGTCTCATTACGGGTTCCCTTCTGTTAGAGAGATGAAGTATACTTTCACAACACTGCTGTGACAAAACATGACCTTATATCGCAAATGTTGTTTTCCGATTTGTACAAAATCACGGCGAGTAAAGTTATTTTCGTAGGTTTTAGGGGGGCGATCGCCCCAATTGCGCCCCCTGGATCCGCCCCTGCTGTTGTAGCACCTGTCTGGATTAACTCTGTATTTTGTCGGTGCCCCGATGTTCGTTGTCGTGAAGAGTACATCAATCGCAATTAACTCAGTTTCGCCAAATAAATCTGACTATTTATCTGCTAAACATGGCTTTCATAAAGTGGCCGCAAGCCAAATTAATTGCCCATCCATTCAATAGGTAATTTTAATTAGAACAAGTATGATATGTTTTAATAACAATGTACAGTACTTTGTGTTAGAGACTGTAGAGAGCTTCTGTAAATCAGTAAGCAAAGATTGATTTCCCAAACTGAAAGATTTCGCACTAAAAATGCACTCAATGTTTGGAAACATACGTGTGTGGGAGTACATTTTCTACGATGAACCATGTCAAATCTCAAAACAGAACTCGAATAGCAGACGACACACTGGACGATAGTTTCTGACTTGCTACCACAACTTATCTACCCTTTTTTAGTTTCGAGTGTTGTGATAAGTAGCTGGACCACGCTGATAAAACCAGCGCTTCCAAAATGGTATTTAGTGCAAAAAATAACGCATGAATAACATGCGACGAAAAAGCTAGATGTTTCAAGTTTATAAAGCACTTTCTGAAAGATAACCATTGCAAATTTGATATGACCACCAAAATAAGTAATGTGACCTTTTGAAACAACTTTCAAAACAAGTCAGTTGAAGAATTGACCAGAACATTTTTTTTTGTTTTTTAGCTAATAAAGCGATCATTTCTGTTTTGTATCTGAGCGATCTAAGCTTTTTTAGTGATCTTGGCTGTTTCAGTTGTCTTGTCTGCCCTAACGCTCTTTGCGGCAATATCTCGGTGAAGGCGATAATTCAGTGAGACAGTTTCCACCTCTCAATGTAAAGGTAGGGTGGTTTAAATACGACAGGTGAGTGATTCGCTGTAGCGGTTCTTGGGCAAGAAGCAAGGTCAAGCTTCGGTCTCCGCCGATTGCAGTCATCCAATCGATAAAAAAATTAAGAAAAAAACTATCTTGGTGATATTGGCTGAATTGTCAATTTTAGTCGTTGCTATTCAGGTGATTTTAGCTAATTAGTAGGGTTTAGGTGTGTTTCAGAGATAAGCACGGATCAGGACTGGATCAGGACTGAAGCCAATTTTAGCCGGATCAAAACTGGATCGGACTGCAATTTTTTTGAAAATTGGCGGATCAGGACTGGATCGGACTGAGAAAATTTCTGTTGTTTAATGTGATTATTCTGAAAACATCAAAAATTTTAGTTGTGATCCGATTTCACAGGTTTGCTAAATGGCAGTGTATATTTTGCCATGAAATGCTAAAACTCTCCTGGGACCATTTTGCAATTCGAACTGTATCCACCTTTGTTCACATATAACGTTGGGTTTTAGTAGCAACGTGAACATAGTTGAGTGGTTAGTGTCTATACCTGCTGTGCGAGTGTTCGTTGGTTCTGCTCTCACCATTTCCTTGGCTTAGCTTGTAAAGGTTACACCTTTGATAGGAGTGCTTTTGATGTAGGCCTACTTTTCAAAAAGTCTAGACTTTACGTTTACGGTGTATATTTAAGTTTCGGTTTAGGGTTTACCTTTAGGGTTTATGTTTACGGATAAGGTTTCGGGTTTAGGTTTTAGGTTCAACTTTTAGGTTCAACTTTTGGGTTTAAGTTTTATGTTTGAATTTTGGGTTTAGGCTTAAGTTTTGGATTTAGCTTTTGGGTTTATGTTTTGGGTTTAGGCTTTGGGTTTAAGTTGTATGGGTTTAGACTTTGGGTTTAGGTTTTGGATTTAGGTTTTGGGTTTAGGTTTTGGGTTTAGGTTTAGGTTTTGGGTTTAGGTTTTGGGTTTAGGTTTTGGGCTTAGGTTTTGGGTTTAGGTTTTCGGTTTAGGTTTTGGGTTTGGTTTTAGGTTTAGAGTTTTAGGTCATGTAACAAGGACCTTACGCTAATCCAAGTGTATCGTCCTTGTCACTTGACCAATCCAAGCAATCAGACAAAACTGTATAAACCTGGCATGCAAACGATTATATTTTCTATACACATCATACCCATGTTCACCCCCATGAAATATATACCTTTGATCAAAAATATTTTATTTTGGACTAATAAGCGTACATAAACAATAAAAATAGTTTCAGTTAGTAATCTGAAAATGTTTACAACATGAAACTGAACCTATCGCCGTAAAACGTGTTGTAAATTGGGTCAGTGATTCAAAAGTTATTCGGCGTATATTTTGTTTGCCACTGGAAGGGATTTAAGAAGACAATTAAACAATTTCACTGTACCTCATTGAGTAATGGATGTAGAAGAACAGAACTGGGGCCTGTGCCACCACGTTACATGGTGAAGAATTAAAATTTGGAATGAAATTTGCGGTAAAAATTTGTACCACGCTTTTCTGGCCTGTTAACATGTAAAAGCATGTGCCTGATATGCACGAATTCATTCATTTTCCGACCAACTACCGACATGAACATCTAAATCTTGTTGCCTCCAGTCTTTAACAACCTTTCATAGTTTCTTCCAACATTCTGTGACTTGCATATGTTTAGAGATGGGTGTTTGCACAACAACGAGACATTCACTTCTTGTTTCTAAGGTTAGGGCCATTTTTATGACCTGAAAAGCTTGATTATATGACTTATGTTTTCAGAAAATATGACTTTATATGACCAAACAAAAATATTTCTTTTTTCAATACCTTTCTGGTGCTTCCCTGTTGCTACATGCTATTCAACAAAAGAGCGCTTCTGGTGCAATAGCACACTTGACAATAGAGTTCCTCATTAGGTGTACCTGTGAACTCCTCAAAATCTTTTCTAATCGCTTTGATCGATGTAGCACTGGAAAATTTACCTTTGGCATTGTGACTTCTGTTTCTAACTTGGCAAAATGACAGTTGACACACTCCTCCGTTAAAAGAGAATCAAAAGTAGATCCAAAAGTGGAACGAAATCTATCGTGTCACAAAATGCTGTATGCAGCGTCGGCCTTGGCAAGTGCGGGGCCCAATGTAAGACCTAGGCGCGGGGCCCATCTAAGCAGTGGTGTTTTGACGCCATCGTGGTCAGTCAACCGTGCTATGACATTTTTTATGGTTATGATTTAACAAAATAAATATATAAATATAAAAAAGATGGTAAATTATTGGAGTTAATCTGTGTTCCCCAGCTGCGTCCATTTTTTTTTTCTGCTAAATGAGGGCGACTTATTGCACGCTGCCGAATGGTTGCGGTTGAGAAGTTGATGCATACAAAGTGTTTTGCATTTTTCGTGTGTTAAGCTCATGCAAAACCACAACCCTGAAAAAATTTGTTCCTTGGCAAAATATTAACCTAGTACAAACCCTCAACCTTGAAAAGTATGGTTACTTACATTCGCCTTTGAGTAGCAGCGTCATTACCAAATACCGGTTTAAAATAAAGCTACTGTTGATCAAAACAAAACTTGAGCTAATTTTTTGGCGCAATAACAGATGTTCTAACCACCACGGGAAAGCTGTTAGTTGCATCAGATCATTACATTGATCAGCCTTGATCGGTATAAGTCGTGGAACACGCCTCAGGATCAACTTGTACTGAAATACTTAAACAGAAAAAGAAACACCACGCAAATACATCAAAAGTATTACGGAGACAATGCTAAACAGAAAAGAACCAATCGATCTGGGTGAGCTATCTTCAGACTTGAGAGAAAAGACTACAGTTGTGAAATTCACGGTAAAGACAGTTATCCATTGTAAAGGAAATGGCGCAGTCTTGAAAAAATTAAACTGATGACAAACAAGAAGCTTTCAAAAAGATGCTGCATTCCCGCGTGTTTACTGTACACTTTCTGAGTGAGCTATAATGTGTTTTTATGAGTCTTCACTCACTGATATTTGCTCAGTATGTGTGCTCTGACTTCAGTGATGCTTTCAACTTGATTTATAATTGCAACAGTAATCCATTGTGAAAACCACCAGGTATTGATATTCAAGTGGTGTTGAGTAATGTTTATGTAGCTTTTTGTATTTGAAGGTTGACCAGAATCACTCTCAAGGTAAAACACATTTTTGTATTCCCCCCGTTGAACGTTTTGCTAAAAATACTTGTTGGCAAACGTCTGCTGCATGAAACCAGTGTCACCTGCGTGACGTTGAACCAATGAAAATATGTGATAAAACCCAGCACGTAAGATACGAAATTGCACTGTCTGACAGGTCAACAAATTATTTGATCCACCAGTAAGAGAAAGTTCTCGGCAGAACTTAAACGGCCTAAAATTGAATTCTGGCTGAAACAGCTTTATGCTGCCAAATTACTCAATGACCTGAGATGCCATAACAAAATGTTGCCCAAATTTCACGTGACGCTGGTAAGCTCCTTTTATGTTGTGTATTTTCTGCGCTGGAACTTTAATAAAAGTAACGAGACTGATATCTGATTAGTGAAGTAAGTTGAATTAACTGAGGTAGAGACCGAACTAAGGAATGTCCGCCCCACGTTGATCGAGCTAGTCAACGGATGTGCTCTTGTCAGCGTCAGCAACCAGCGCTCTTAGAGATGATGCTGTCAGATGGCAGAACCCCGAAGATAACTGCCACATTACACCTAAAGAAAAGCGGCTCAGAAGTCGTCCAAGGACAAGGTGGAGTGATTACATCTCCGACCTTGCTTGGTCCCGTCTCGGTGAGGAGACAGCAGAGTTAACTGAGATTGCTGTTGACAGTGGGTGTTTTCAAGTCCTCCTAAGGATGCTGACCCCGCCACACTACCCACAGGAGAAGCGGGTATGAAAATCAATGCTTTAAATAACTTATTTATCACAGTAAAATTACGAAGCTTCACAATATTCATTGCACCCAAAGCATAAAGGTTACCTTTGCACAGCTGATAATGAGGTAGGCCGTAATTTCTTCAGTAATACAGTATTATGCTTGGGCGTTTCTGTGTAATAAAAAAACAATTTTGGTTGCGATTTATACTGCTTCTATGGACTGCGACTACATACAATGGCATGTCCCTATTGTTCCTGAAGATCACTGCTTGCATGCAAATTTCCTGAAAAATTGTTCAATTACGACTTTAACCAGAACTGAAGATTGTTATTTACAGGCATATTTAAACAAATATTTGTTTTTCCGTTAGCTGTTTTATTCTTTTAATCTTTTGCCCTTTAGAAAAACATCTGGTTGAATTGCTTAAAGATATTAAGTTTGCAAAAATATCTTCAACATTCTGAATTCTCCACAATGCGTAACAGTGGAATAGACACCAGCAGTTTTGTCTTCGTGCGCTGATTTATCATTTTTGCTTGCCAGAATTACTTAGTTTTGTTCAACTTTTGACAGGATTAACAAAAAGTTGGGATTAAACCTCCCTCCCGTAATTTAGCGGTATAAATAGAAGTCCTACCAACGTGCCAATTCAAAAAAAGTTGCGATCACTCTCAGTGCTAGAGGGCTGGCCACTGCTTACTGCTTAGTTCTAAAACACAACTTGATCAAACCTGCAATTAAAACTACGGACCTAAACACAATTGAAATAGTGGACCTGCAGTTAGTATTTTTCTCCACTTCGAGTTCGAGGTTACCTAACCTTTACATTTGCACTTGCAAGTGCAACAAGAATCATCGTATACCAATAATAATATTAGTTTTGGTTTTTATTTCAGGCTTTTTTTGATGATGCTTTGCTGTGCTTTGTTTTGTGCAAGCATCAAGTAACAAATTACGAAAGTGTGGTCATATGTTTTTTTAATCGTAGGGACAGAAGCAGGCAATTTTTTGTAGGTGCAAAGGATATTTTGCCCGAACAACTTTTATGCAACAAAATTTTTTCCTACAAACTTTCTGTAGCTGTTGGTACATTCTATTTCTTTCTACCATGTTACCACACGTACAAAATTTGGTACTTGACATTTGGGTTTATTAAACCAATTGAAAAAAAATATCCAAGGTTGTGCAAGAGCACTGTGAGAAGCCAGGTGGCTCAGTACTCTGAGCATTTGCCTCACAGTTCGGAGGTTTGGCGTTCCATTCACATTCTAGCTGTTGCTGTCAGCAAGAAACCTTACACCTAACTTAGGACATATTCGCAACATACAATAAATGTGTTTATCGAACACTGTTCTTAAAGTAAAAACACAGCTTTTCTGTACTTGCCTGGCATGGACTCTATTAATATGAAGTAGGTGCCCTGCAGCATATTCCATTCCCACAGTGTACAATTAATGAAACGCGTAAATGAAATGCCTTTTATTGCCCAAATCTTCAAGTGAGTCAGTACTCATCAACTATCACACGAAGTTTCTGGAAATAGTTTGTTTATTTTATATATATTTAATGTGTTTTCATGACATAATACGCTTTCTTTTATACACTCAATAAAAAAGAAAGATAATCTCATTAGTATTGTCTAAAAAGTTCGAAACTTCTTTGCCCAGATTTTTTGAGATTTTGTCCAAATTTTTGACAAATTATATCTTTTGGGGGTGCGCTTTTACCCCTGAAACCCCAGCTTTTGCACCATTGGTTTTAATCAATCTTCTTACACACAATCTCGCTATTTTTTTAAACACCAATGGAAACAGGGTGTCTTTCGAATGCGGCAATAACGTTTATACGATCTGACACGGGTGAAACATTCTCAACACTTTTCTCTCAAATATCTTGAATTCCAAATTTATGCCCAGCAGTTTATTTTTTCTAGACGAATTTCGATCAGATCAAGCATGTACTGTACATTAAAATCAAGCATGTTCAGGGACGTAACGAGGTTAGATGGCGCCCGGGGCAAGAAGCAAGTTTGGCGCCCCCATGTTCGAACCTGAGGTCTTTCGGAAGCAAATGTACTGTATTGAGAGAAATGCTTGGGACTTTTCGACGACCCCGCAGTGATTCGGCGCACGGGAAATTGTACCCCCCTTTCCCCCGTCGTTACGCCCCTGAGCATGTGCTGTAAACTTGTTACTGTTATTGAACATACCTCCAACATGCGGAAATAACTGGTGCCTTATGAAAAGCATGGGTTGAGTGTACCAGATAACACAAATAGGTTTGTTAGTGACGATTATGGAGCTTATGCTGTCGCATCTTTAACGGCTTATAACACTTTTTATCAAGAGTCAAGTTTTTCAATGCTAACTTAGGTAATATTCTATTCACCAAGCTTCCGTAGACAAACTCTGTTTTCCCCGTAGTTGCATATGTGAGAAGCACTACGTTTTCAAATGATTTTCAAATTCTATCTGCGCAGTTATTCCGAATCGCGAAGTTTTTATCTGAAATTTATTTACTTGACGTATAGTCCTGCTTCCGTTTGATCGTAGGGAGCCAAGCATGGACAATAACTAATTTGTAATTCAGTTACCATTTCTCTCTTGCAGATTTTGTGTGCAGAAATGGCAAGACAATCCCATCCATTTACTTCTGCGATTCCTTTAACGACTGCGATGAGGGCGAGGACGAGATTACTACTACAGTTTCATGCCTAGAGTGCAAAGGCAACCAAATAGGGTATTTTTTGTCTCAAACACATATTGATCTCAAAAAATAGGCTGGAATATGTAAACTAAGAAGTCACACGATTGTAAAACCATGAGTCTAAAAAAACAAAAACATCAAAGATGCTAAGCCGTCATAAATTTTTTTATAACTGCACTTCTAAAAAATTAATGCACGTAAGTAAATTGTCATTTTGCCTTCAAAACCATGAAATTTCGTTTTCTATAGATAAAAGTGTTTGAAGCCGAGAGTTTTTAAAAATCGTGAAAAATTTTTAATAATTCATAGTTTGATTGGTCTTTCTTTGGAAACTTGTGTGATTATACACCAAAACGTGAACGATAAAAGTATTTGAGACAAGTACAGACAACGAACGAATTCAGACGCTAGATTAATATTGAGAACACAGCCTACCTGTAAACACTTCATCTATACACGCTCTTTAAAACGCTCTTAGCGTAAATACTGTACATTTATGTAGTTTTATGAGTTGAAGTTAACTTCTATCTCAGATACTGCATAAACACGTTTGGCAGTTGGTTAATTGCAAGCCTTTGAGGTGGATACTTTTGACAGAGATGATACATTAGCTTACGCCTGCAGCAAGAAATGAGAATAGGTAAAAACGCAACTTCCAGGTATAATTGAAACTCACCATTTAGTGACAAAATCATACGTGGTTATTTAGGGGCACCAAGACGAATGACGAACCAATAAAATTTGCCAAGGATCATTTGTTACTTTCCGTTTATAGCCCGTTTCTTTGGTCGCATACAGCAGACCCACTTGCACCTAAAAATGCACAACAGGAAATTTCTTCCTTAAACTTGTAACAATCCTTTTATAGGGAAAGAACTGTTGTTTTACTGCGTTTCAAAGTGTTTTTCCTCAGAACTATGCTCCTTTCAACACGTTCTGTTAGTTGAGGTTTTGTGTACGGAAAACTAGCCAATGATTTGCTACCATATCAGGAACAAGCTTTCTATACCTGGCATTTGTTTTCATTTCAGTTGTTCAATGAGGCAAAATCGAACTTGCGTTCTCCCCAGCAGCGATTTTGTGTGCAACGGAAGCATTACGTGTTTGAATACCAACCCATGCGAGATCGGTTGCGATAGTCATTACCAGTGCGCCAAGACATCATTCTGTGTTGCCCGGTCCACTGTTTGCGACAGAGATGCTTGCAATGGTTGTCCGAATAACAATGAATGGGAGCATGGGATTGGATTCAAATGCGTAAGAAATGCAAGAAACTGCATACTACCACAAGAGTTGCTGCATGACCAAGTCAAAGATTGTGATAACGGAGAAGATTTCTGTTTCAGGAAAGAGGGGTATGCGTTGGTGAACTTCAGAAATACTTTCATCTCTCGTGTTTGATGAAAATGTTGTTGCTGTCAAAAAGTGTTGAAATTCGCTTAAACTATATGATTTTTTTGTTGATTATCTTGTTCATGAAAGCGTAAAACCATTGTAAATTACCTGCTTTCACAAAGTCAGTGCAGAATCAATTGGAATTTTAAGGGTTACGAGGCAATATCTTTCAGCACTGGACAGACCATGATCTGAGGAAAAGGTTTTGAAGAGACCGAGTTAAGGCTGTTTTTAGTCTTCTTTCTGTCCATTAATATTCGTTGGGTTTTTTCAATGGTGTCAGCAAGCTGAAAACCAATTTTTAATGTAGAATACACGGAATTTATTTGTAGTTTTGCGACTAATATGTACAGGCTTCTCTAATAGGAAGTCATTCCAAATTGCGAATCGAAGAGCGGTTTTTGATACAAAACTACTGGTAAAAATTTCGAGCAGTATATATGTAACGGCAGATACATGTAGAATCAGATTCTGTGCATGCACGTTCACAACAAACAAAGAGGTAGGTATCCAAATGCGATAATGTTTATATAACTTCCAAAGATTTATAAGATCTATAGGGACAACAATATTGAATGCAACATTTCATACCCACTTTTTTACAATAGATTGCCCGAACAAGTTGCAGAGCAGAAATTTTTATTTGTTAAAAACCTCTGTATTAATGAACTTGTATGTATGTTACAATTTAGCAGAAAAAACTTGGTACTGGACAAGACTAAGTGCTTCGAATGCTTGGATGGAACAATGATCATAAATCGCAATGGTGTTTGTGATAAAATAATGGATTGCTCAGATTTGTCAGATGAATGTCTGTGCGATGGAAACCTTCCTATTATTTGCGAGAAAGTGAAAAACTTTTTTCCAAAGAAGAAGTATGTTGCGCATCTTTGTGTATTTAAAGACTCGTATATCAAATATCTCCAGTGATTTACGAGTGTTTGTTGACAGCGGTTTGATGCAAGGGAGCAGTCACATGATACACAAAGCAGATTTCGCACTACTGCAAAGCTTAACTTAAAGATTGTTTTTCAAACCACCAACTTTACATGGTTGAAGTAGCCACTAGTAGCACTTTTTAAAGAGAAAAATTAACTACGAGACAATGCAAAACTTTTGTTTGCACATTTGATAATTGCCGTCTTGTTGAAGCTTGTGCCTAATGGGAAAAAGAACGTTAAAATATTGCAGGTAATTCTTTCTCGGACCATTGTCAAGTTATTTGCTAACAACGGTAAAAATCTTTCATTCTCTTTGTATTTGTTCTTACATTCTTTATAGAAAAACGTTTGCGTATCAGCCACTGAAAACGTTTACTTGAAAATATATTGCGTGGTGCGGTTATGGCGTATTTTCGGTAGAAGGTATTGTTCTGCTGCTCAAAGTTTCCTCTAGGAAAGCTGATAAAACAGGAAATGTGTTTTCGAAAGGGGCTTCACCTATTGCGAGACAGGTCAAGTGTTATGTGACGACAATCGATGTTTGGAGAGATCGATGGTTTGCGACGGTGTGAAGCATTGCAAGAATGGTTTTGATGAAAAGTATGTCTTTCCAAGCTATGCCAGACAAACAAATCATTTTTTGTTCTTGAAAATCGTATCAAAATCTGATGCTCGTTGCTGTGATATGTAGCAATCTGACTGCATTTTTGAGAAACAAAACCAAAAAAGTTATATTTTATTCTGTGGCAAATCCAAATGCTTCAGAATCAGGAATTTTTTCTATACATTTCTAACAAAAACGTGCCCACTCTGCTTTTTTCACTTTCCCCTCCATAATTTTGTGGCTGTTTACACAACTTTAACTCATGCCAACAGTGATGAAATTCTTAATTAAGTGGCTTGGTCGAAAACCAGAGGTCCTTAAACTCATGTACGGGGTGCCGTTCAGATATAGGTAAATCGGAACAGATTTAGCTATATCGGGAGAGATTTAATTTAAAACAGAGGCATTTTTGAGTCATAGGCCATCATAACATGCAGTGTATCTACAGATTACGAAGCATGGAGTTTGAAGTTTTCACCCAGCTTAAACGTACGATATCTATTGATTCTGTCTCTCATTTCCAGACGAATTACTAAACTGTGCATTTCTTACCCAAAAGTCTGCGGACAAGGGCAAAGCTGAAACAAGACGATGGTTCATCCGAACTAAGGGTATAGGCTGGGCGTAGGGCGCACGGGTTGCTACGATCAACTGGTAGACGCTGATATACGGAAATTGCTTTCCTACAATTTTGGAAATTAAACAGTTGCCTTGCTACGGCAAGCTTGATAGAACAATATTTGTACGCGAAACATGTAAACCGCAAACTTTCCAAAAGCTGAATTCACAGCGGCATGCAGAGCAATCCCACTGTATTCGTTCCATCCTTTTCCAAAATTTTGCAACTTCATCCTTGACCAAGGCCTCAAGCAGGGCCATACTACAGGCACCTGTAAACATTCGTGACCCCGTTGTTTTTCCGCCCTGTAGCAGTTTTCAGCGTATAGAGGCGTGGTGTTATTCTAATCAGCCACTTCATAAGACCGAGCTGCAAAACATATGTTGAATTAGACATACCTACGTACAATTCCACCACTTTTTAACAGTCTTTCGAAACAGAAGGTGGTAAATTACTGTAAAATCTGGGATTTATTCTTTATACACATGCCTTTTTGCAGATTTTCTTTCTGCGGGGCTACCCTTGGCTGCGATGAAGCAACTGCAGAATATCGAAACTTGTCATGCAGGTAAGTTTGGTCACACACAGCAATACTTGGGAAAAGCCAACACAACTAAATTGCAAAAATCAAATACAGTTCAGGAGTAATCAAGCTTTGTAACTCTATAGTAAAAGTAACCTGCATCTCTAATATATTCTGTCCATTTTTTATTCAAGCGAGTTGTATAGTGTGCAAACGTTTACCAAAAACAGGTGTCATGGTCGATGCCGAAACCGTCTTGGAAGATTTTGTGATGGCAAAGCAGACTGCCCCCCAGTTCTCGAAAACCACAAGTGGAAAGAAAACTTGGGCATGCCTGATGACGAATGTTCTCCAGAGTGCGTCGGTCCTAATGGAGCATCCTACTCGTGTTCAGCAGATGGTTTCGAAGATATCATGCAGAAACCCTTGCCAAAAGAATGGTTGATAGAGTGCGACTACGTGGTCAGTGGTCTTCGAGTGTTCATTCAACGCTTTTCTTCTAATTTTTCGAATTTAGCAATGCTCCTTGCGCGCATTTGGTCGCAGCGACCTCGGTTACTGTTTGCAACGATAGACTACATTTTGGAAATATGTGTCAACTTCCACTTCTAATGAACCTGAAATTTACTGCGCTTGTAAAGCAGCGATGACCAGATTTCACTATGGTGCGCAAAGTTCCGTGGAAGCGGCTGACGTATGGCCATTCTTGATGCAGCTCTCTTGCCATCGTTAACTGGCGGGATTTCAATCAACACACAGGACAAAAAGCTGCGCACAGGTTGTTTCCGCCACGTCGCAATAGACACACCTCCTCTGGCCTAGACTGAAATGTGAACAGCGATATTATTTAACATAAGTGACTCAAGTTGACTTGGGTCTCGAAGTATTCTCGAGTTAACTTTGTGTAAAAACTGCATTCGTGTCAAAACGTTTTGATCAACGTCATTAGAGCATCTAGTTTTTGAAGCAATGTATAAACTAAGCGAATGTGGCATATTTTTGAGTTTTAAATTTACTCGTATTCCTTGGATTGTGACTGCAAACAAGTGGAGAACTTTCCACACTCCTTCATCAAAGATGTGGCTAAAAAGGAATGACTAAGAATTAATTTAGGATGGCAAGTTTTTGTCGGCAAGCTTCACCATTCCACATAATATTTGTGCAGGTACAGACCATGCCTGGAATGCCGAATATCACGTATACTAAAGTGATCACATCAGACTATTTCTGCGATGGCATCGTACACTGTCCATTGACAGCGGAAGATGAATCAGAGGCTAGGTGCCCAGACCGTTTTCGATGCAAAGCCGGCAAAAAGGTGTCGATCGCACCCGGGAAAGTTTGCGACGGTATTCCCGACTGTGACGACATGGCAGACGAAACCAACGTCACATGTCCAGGGAGGTTTTTTTGTTTAGCTCTTGGAAAAACCAAAGTAAGTTTGAAATGCTGCGTTACAGAAATTTTGTTTGTTTTTTTCCTTGACAAACACGGTCTGTTTTGTATATTAGCAAAGGCAGTGGCCTTCTAGAAGTGAGTGCATTTTGGCGATAATTACTGTTACATGAGATTAACTTGTTTCAAGAAATTACCGAGTAAAGTGGATAAGCAGGAGCACTGACCAATGTTGAAATCTACGTAGAAAACAGTACAACCAGATGAAAGTTTAGAAGAATGGAAAATTGAGTTTGGAAGATAAGGACGGAAACTTCCAAAATTTTCTGAATCCTTAAAAAAGTTTAAAACCTTTGCTTGAATTTCAAAGCCAACTTTGGGAGCGTGAAATAGTTGTTTTTTCCCATGATTGCCGTCATGTAATAGAATACAAACCAGCAAATTTCCGTTTGGTACGTTGAAAAAATGCGTAACTTCCAAGACCAGTGTTTCTTTGACCCTCAGGCCCGCGTAGGTACATGTTTGGCCATAACTCGCCAGCCGATAGAGCTAGAGAGATATTCAAAACCTCTGAAGATGTAGAAAGTCTTCAAGTTTCGATTTGTAAAAAATGGGAAGATTTGGGTTTGAACTTTTCTTGGAGTGACGTCAGAATTGGGATAGATCAAGGGTATTTTGATGACGTCATCGGAGCCTGAGAAAAAAATTTAAGTTTAAAGGGTTAAAATAAACTAAGCGAAAATCCGCATCTTCAGAGCCCTTGATTGGCCATAATATTAGTGGTTGTAAGCATTGGCCTAAAAAACAGAAAGTAATTAACTAATCCCAAAGGAAATTGCCACTTGAATTTTTTCTTAGACCCGGATGACGTCATGGAAAATATCCTTGACCAACCCCTTTTGTGACGTCACTCACCAAAAATTTTGAAAATACAACTTGCCAATTTTTCTAATCGGAACCAGAAGACTTTCCGCATCTTTGAAATGGCTTAAACATCTTTCTAGCTTTACCTGCTGGAGAGTTATGTCCACACATGTACCTGCCACAATTGTGGCTTGCGCAGGCCTTAGGCCTTTGGTTGAAGAACATTTACAGCCGGCCCTCATGTTTATTTATCTAGGCTGAACTTAGCGTCTCTAATGTATCCTTGTTATTTGGTACATTTTGTTTAAAATCATCTTTTTCAAAAGGTGTCAATTGATAAACGCCACCTGTGCGATTTTAATATTAACTGCGACGATTCCAGTGACGAGATCGATTGCTCGGATGACCGCTTTTACTGCGAGTCTGGTTCGCCTCTTTTTGTAAAAAGCAGTCAGGTGAGGTTTAGCAAAAGTACAGCAAATGCTTACTCTTTTATAATGCTTAATTCTATAGTTGCATTTTTTAAAACAGTGAAAATTTTGGTTGACATACAGGTAAGGAACTGTGCACAACAGCTGAGCAACCCTGTATTTCTCCTGAAGTTGTACATTGCGCAGCGTCTTCGTTCTAGCGATACTATGATAGTTTGCTTGGCATCACGTAATATCTGCGAAGCAATCCGCAAAACACTCCCAGTTATTCTATAAGTATAGTGGGTTATTCAAGAAGCAATAAGCCAAACCAACAGCCGGTTCTGCACCACCAGGGAGGATTTATTAGAAAATACATGGATTTGGTGCCATTTATCTGACAGTTTTTCTTGTGATAACGCAGTTGTTTGTAATCCCTTTATTTGAATCCGTTTTCGCTGGCATTGTTCAACACATACTATCCCATGCTGCTTGCTGCAATCAGTTGATATCTGCTAATTTCATACCATCTATTGGAGACAGTTTATTTTCGTCTGAAGAGTGGGTACGAGCTGGCAAGCCCGCAACCAAGAAGAAACGGGCAATTACTGCCCTCGAAATTTTCAAAAACATTTTCAAAGCGGCAAAAACTTTTTAGCTGTTAGTTAAACAACATGCTGCAGTCATTTTGATCCTCGAAAATACCTGCTGGTTGTAGACCTACGAGCTGGTGTTGCTTGTGACAAGTGGGTATCAAACGAATATCTCGCAATTGAATTGTTTTAACCACGTCGGTCCTAAACTAAAGTTGTCCAGATGAGCTGACCTTGACTTGGGGTATGCGTAGCAGGACACTTTTTTAAATGAACATGTTAAATTGCATTTTACTGAAGGGCTAAGAAAGCGGCCATCGCTCATCTTTAGTTGGGGGCCCGACGCCACCGGCCTCCTGCTAGCAATAGATCTGCGTTGGTTTGACTCTTTCCATTTAGATAGACCTTCGGCATTTTAACAGACGTTTGACGGACGGCTTGACTGCGAGGACTGGAGTGATGAATGCCCATTGAAGAGCAAAGGAATGCACGACACGTTGTTTTCTTCTAGATACGAACTGATTGCCAATCCGCTTCTTAACGCCTTGGTTTGGATCATGGGCATTCTTTCAGTTGGAGGGAATGTGGTAGAGTTGCAAATATGCAATGGCTGCGTCAGAGTGGCCTTACGTTGATTCTTTAGTTTCATCGTTTTCTTCAACTTCCCGATAAAGCTTTTAAGCATTGTTAATTTCAGTTCTAACTTCTAACGAAAACAAAAGATATAAAAAGTTCTGTTCTATTTTTAAATATTTTTATATGTGATTATATTTGAATAAATCTGTAGGACTGAGGATGCGTAGTGTTACGTGAAATCGATTTCCTATTAAAAAATTTGCTGATGGATTCAAACCTCTCACCTTTGAGGAGTTATAAACATTTGTGGTCAATAAATGTCACTTTTGCTACCAAAAGTTCTTATTCCTTTATAAAACGTCAGTGATAAGGTGTGGAGGAGCATCATTTTAGCCTATTTTTTGAAGGGAGTGTGCTTTTTCAATTTTTTCATAAGGTACTCACCAAATCGCATATATGTTGTCATTTACGCAAAATTCTTAAATGAAATATTCTAGACTCTAGAATCTAGATCGTACTTCAGTGCATATTTACAGCGTGGAAAGGTCTGTTCAATTTTGTGTTTAGAAGCCCTAGACTGGTAGGTTAGCCTATAACAACAGAACATGTGGCTGTGGAGTGAGCAAATTGATGAAATGTTCATTCAAAGCCAGGTCAAAAACCCAATGTGCGAAAGTTCTCCAGTGTTTGTCTTGAAGTTAGGTTTTTTTAACCCACTTATTTGTGTGGCAATTGTGCCCCATTCCCTACACCTTCCACACCAGACAAAGCCACTTCCACCGTCTCAGTGAAAAGTCCTTTGAACAAAGGAAAGAGATGACATTCGACGGCGGACTAGCAAATATTAGAGCTGCGGTTTTTATTGCCCCTCCTCTCAAAATCTGATAAAAAAGTTTTTCATGAAATCACGGTAAATAGTCAACGCTAGCTTAATCCTTTTCCTCGTATCATTGGTTCCTCAGTAACGCCCCGCCGTCGCGTCATAACATCACCTGACACCAAGGCATTGGCGACGAAGATTGCGCTGGGGCGACGATAGCTCGGTGGTAGAGTGTCCGCCTCACAATTGGAAGGTTGTGTATCCAATTCACCGACACTGAGTGAAATGCCGTAGCACTCCTTGGGCAAGAACGCTCGCCTCAACTGCCCCGGTAAGAAGAAATTCCAGGCAATGGCATGTCGTTAGTGCTGTCGCCGAAATCATAAAAAAAAACTTCTCTTGACATATCTCATGCTATTTTTTAATGTTTAGTGGAGATATTTTCGATAAGTGCCATAAGCTGCAGGTGGGCTTACCAACATTTTATTTTGGCGTGAAGTAAAGAACCCTGCAAAGATAACTTTCCTCAGTTTCAATACAACGGCTATTTTTCTGCTTGACATAATGGTGTCAGAAAATGACGTTCTTGAAGCGGGGTGGTGCATGTGGTGTGTTTTCGTGGGTAACATTGAGATCAGATTGTTCGTTTGAACATCAATAGAGTGAATCAGAGCCAGCCAATAGGCAACCTGGGTCCCGCAAAATTCTCCTTTGTTCAACGGTTTACTTAACATTTGCAGTCATAGAAAAATTCATTTCAAGAAGTAAAGCTTAGAAAAGGTGTTGCTCTCATTTTGATGAATTTGAGGCAAGAACCTTAGTCTGAAAACCTAATGCAAGAGCAAACGATATGTTTAGATATGATTGTGGTGAAGGCTTTTATTAAAAGGGGGCGTTAATCAAAACAGTTGCACAACTTGGCAATGGCTGTACTGAATAAAGTTGTTCAACTCACTTACCGTCGTAGGTAGGAAGTTGTAATCACCGCTGAGCATTAAAAAAAGCCTATGTCGCACCTGGCATGGTTTGACAATCCAGGTTTTGAAATAGACATCTGTTCCTCACCGGTCCTGTCGCCACGGGGGCTTAGCCCCCCAAACAAACCTCCAATTCTTGAAATACGAAGCACCATAAATCAGAAATATGAAGCACTACAAATCAGTAGATCTTTTGTCAAATTTTAGGATGTCAATCCCCCCTGCACAAGCGTAAAGCCCCCAATCGAAGACCTTCTGCCGACGGTTCTGTTGGTAACGAACAAAGGCAAGAGATAACACTATACACATGTTTTGGAAGAGGTCCAACACAACAGCGTGACCAAATGCGCAGGTCACAATGAAGACTGCATGCCAGGGCTTCTCAACCATAATTTTAAGCCTGTTTAAGATATTTTTTCAAAATGGGTCCCCGCACCTATAGAGGGCTCCGCGCGAGTTCATATTATCAGATTGATTATTATAGCCTGGTATATGTAGTATATATACTATTTTTAGGTAAAGATGGGGATAATATACGAAATTTTAACTTACATAAATGTTTACATCTGTGCAGTAGGTATGCCGCCATCGCATCCCTTAATTTTTTCGTGTAATCTCCTGAAATGAGTAAACTATTAAAGAGTCATGCGGTGAGCTTACCGGAGATTAAAAAGCAACATGGATGAAAATTTGACGAAACATTTCGGGTTCGTGTATGCCTAGGTAAAGAAAGCAAAAAATAGAAAAATTAATGATAAGAAAGGTGTTGGCAAGCAGAAAAAGCAAGACTCATAATTGACAATGAAAAACAAGACACATTTCAGTTTGTGAGTGTTTGATTGTAATTTTCAAGATGCTTTATTAAAACTAATATCTTTAAATATACACGAAACACAATCTTCTTTCATTTTAAATTTTTGAAAGCAAATTTGAGGGGTGGAAAGGGCGGAACTTCTATGGTCGGCCCTGGGCGGCACTTAGCCTCGTTACGCCACTGTCTCTGTGCCTTGACTTTTGCAAAGCATATCTTTATTTTAGTAAACCTTTTTCTTACTTTTTTTTATTAATAACACTACACCACAGGAGAAAATTGCTTCTGCGTGCATTAGTTTTGAAAACACTGTTTGCAGTTGGTTGTGCATGGAGAGTTTCAAACACTACGAAGACTATTTCAAAAATCAGATGCATCCTCATCCTTGAAGGCCAATCATTTACTGGTGCTGAATTTGGCGCTTGGAGACATGATTATGGGAATCTACCTCCTTGTCCTTGGAATTGCTGACGCAGCATTCAGCGGATTTTACTGCAAGCACAGATTTTCATGGCTGACAGGAACAACTTGCAAAGTTATGGGCGTCTTTGTAGTTATATCTTCTGAAGTTTCCGTGATGACAATGGTCCTACTGACAGCTTCACGGCTATACACCGTTACAAATGTGATTATCGTTTCCTCTTCATCCGTTTTCGTTAATTTCATCTCGTGCGAAACAAGATTTAAACGCATCTTTGGAACTAAACTTATTGTTACATTCTGAAGTTTTTACATTAGTATAGAATAAAAAATCGATAAAATGTCAGCCAGGAGTATTTGCAAAATTTCTTCCCGTTTGTTTATTTGATGTTCAGTTCTTTTTCACGCCATTAGCATAACACTTTCAAAGCGCAGTGTGTATCCAGTATAAAATCTTGTGCAAACTTGTATATTCAAACTTTTTCTAGATTCATACTTTTGTGCATGCCTAGTCTAAAATTATCTACCTATTTCGTAACAAATTAAACTCGTGAACAAGAAAGCAGAAGCTCAAAATGCATGTCACAAAGGTATCAGTGAAATTGTGCAGCTTTTTTTGTTGTACAACTGCAGAGAAATGGGATCTCGCTTAAAAATTCGAGTCGAGTTTTTTAAATGGGACACCTGAGTCTGATTTTTATCCAAGCCCTCAGCAGCAATTTTTGCAGCAAATCGAGCCGTTATATAACTAAAACTAACAGGACGTCGGTTTGGTGACCGTGATTACTTATAGTTCTATTACAGAGAATTTCAGCATTAAAAATTCTTTGCCTCTTCATAGTTTCACGATGAGATGTAGTGCAGTCTACGAATATAGTAACGCGGGTGAAGTAGAGTAATTTCAAAAAGTTTGTTGGTGAAGTGAAACCAGACAAATACGTTGTCGCAATATTATTCAATCAAGCTTTCTAAACTTTATTTTGATTAGTTGTTACTCATGGGTAATCGTTTTTTGAAAAGAAAATGTGGTTCTCAAAGCATTCACCAAAGTTCACATTATTTTTTTTCTGTTTGGCTGTGTGAATCCAGGCATGCTTTCCGGGTCTTTGAAAGGCAGCAGTTAGTTATATTTGACAGGACAACAAATGTAATCTTGATTTGTCGCTTCCTTGCAGCCATTTTTCTCGGCTTCACGCCCAAAGATAGAAGTGTTCATAATTTTGACTGTCCTGGCGTGGATTGCTTCGATTTCGTTGGCCGTGATCCCTCTTTCGACACCGTTTGACAACATCTTTATTGACGGGACGTTAATCGAAGACAGTCCTTTTTTCTCGACGAAAATAATCAACTATTCAACCGCCGAGTCATTCGTTAAGAAAATGTTGACGTACGACAGAAAGCTGGTTGACGCGTCACTTTCAGAATACAAAGAACCGAATTCATGGAATCATCTTCGCAAAATCATGGACGAACACACCAATCATCCGAACTACTTGAAAACCGAAAAAATGTTGGGGTAAATAAATTCAAAGTGAATGTACTTTTTTCTTTTCCAAAATAAATATTCCTTCTGCTCTTACGACATTGGTTTGCGAATCGCTTTCGAATATTTGAGATAGATGAAATATAGCCACTGCAGTAGTTAACAGCAAGCGCTTGTTGAGAGAGATTTCATTTTCAGGTATTACAGCGCTCACAGCGTTTGCATGCCAAAGCTCTTCGTGTCTGTAGAAGATCGTTCGTGGAAGTATTCGTTCGTTCTCACCTTTTCGAATTTCCTCGCCTTCATATTTGTCGCTGTTTCTTACGTCGCTGTCTACGTCAAAACGCAGAGAACAGCTTCAGACGTGGGAGGCCGAAACAATGGAAAACAAAACTCAAGAAGTGAGTATCAAAACTATTGCTGTAACTTAACAAACGTGTACGAACAGCGTTTTGTTTTGCAGTGAAGACAAACTTACACTATCTGTGCGTACAGATTTACATGTGTGAGAAAACCACATCCCACGTTCTTTCGATTTGTAACTAGAGATTTGCACAAATACACCTGGTGCAGATATTTGTTGGGTACAATGGTCATTTATTGATGTCTGCATAGTTTCATCTGTTTTGTTCTGTTCAGTGTTGGGCGTTCGGATCACTGTCCCATTCCGAATTTTCCTAACCTACACTCCTTTTCCTCCTAATTTTTCACCCCAAAACGGCCCGATCCGACTTTATTGAGAGGATCCTGTTTTTGCGTATTCCGGCGGCCGGGAAGCGGAAACACCAGATCGGAAAGGCTAAACGGGATGCGGGGAACGTGTTTTTTGATTTTCTCTGAAAATTGCGAAAAAATCAGCATGGCAAATGCACAAATATGGATTTTTCTCAAAAATGTCGAATGTAAAGGTGCATTTTTCAAGTTCAGTAGATTCCTTGGTGTCTCATGCATCCAGGAATATTTTCACTGGGTCTCTAGCCCGGTCCATTCAGGAGTTATGGCCGATTATAGCTTTCTTAGTCAAAAAAGTGACCGGCGCGGGACAGAGAGGGTTTGACCCTTACTTACAACGTGCACTGGCTTTGTTTTCTGGAGAGACATAACACCTCGGTCTTTTTAGTGCTGATTTACATTTCCGCTTGGTCACATGCAGTTGCAAACCGAACAAGTGCATGGTGACAACACTATTAAGAGATTGTTAGCAGTACAAATCATAGGCTGAAATAAGAAATTTTCACTGGCGGAAATCACGAGCGTAATCAGGAAATATAGTTGGCTGTGAAAACTGCAGTTCTTCTGGTGATGACCAAACGAGGTTGCATATTCGTCCAACTGGGAGGAGGCAAATCACGAGAAGCGGCACGATTTTCCTATACTGCATGGAAATTTCTTACCTGCTGACTACGTACCTGATGGCATGGCAAATTTCTAGAAAAGTGCTTTGTGAATACCACTAGTTTTTGTCATTTGGAAACAGTACATGTACCGCGGACACCCCAGTTGATTTCTACGTGACAGGATCAACCCGAGTAATCCTTAGAAAGCTGCAAAATTGAAGCTTCTGCTAAAAATTTCAAAACCCGGGGGGCCCTTGCCCCCCCTTCTTACGCCCATGCCAGGACGGTAATTTTCCAGGTGGCAACTGTTCATGTTCTGGTCGGCAAACGTACGAGTGGAATTTGCCCTAAAAACGTCTCTGTTTTCTGTGTTTTAGAACTCAGTCAGGAAAATGAGTTTGGGATGAACAAAAAGTTTTCCGAAAAGTAATGCCATTTTAAAATGTATCTCGAAGTTTCACCGTACAGCTGGGACAAGTTGTTCTATGAGATTGACTTGGAAGTATAGTTGTTCTGTGTCATTTGCTTGAAAGCAGAATGTATTGTTAACTAACAAAACAATTAAAAGTAGCAACCAAGGGGCGAAACAACGCCGATTTCCATTCGTCTGACGTAGGTCCTACCAGTTTTGAAGTTTATTTTGAAGATATTTTAGTGACTACGCTTTTCACAACCAAACTCAGCGTAGTTACGGATTACGGACTTTATATAGCTCTTGTGTTCTGGAAGTAAATTACGTATGATCAATATTTTTCTTTGATCTTCTAGCACAAACACTGGCATTGCTTTATAGTAACACTTGATGGTATTTTTATACTTTTAGTTCTTCAGCAAAAAATTCTGCGTCTGATTCTCACCGACTTTTGCTGCTGGGTTCCTCTGTGTTTGATGATATTCATCAACCTCTCCGGTGTCGAAATGGATCCTGTGGTTTATGCTGTGGCTGCAATTGTTCTGCTGCCCATTAACAGTGCGCTAAACCCTATTTTATATTCCAATTTCTTGGACAAGTGTATCATAAAGGCCTGGAAAAGAAAATCAAGTTTAACTTCGCAGCGCAGTAAAACAACTACCGCCACTGTTTCGTACACAACAACAAACCATAATCAGTTCCGTACTGGCTTGGCTCATTCCGCCGCAGATAAGGGATCCAGTGACAATGCGAGGGCTTCCTGTAATAATAATAGTGTGGCTCCTGGCTTGCTGTAAAATTCGTTAATATTACGCACAATTGCATTTAAGAAAATACAAATATCAGAAATGAATATCTACTTGCAGAAATATAAATAATGCGTAACTAATGTAATCTTTCAGTTATATGCACAATTTTAGGCTAAGGATGCGAAGTGTATATAAAAGCTGCTTTTATGTAATTGGTGTTTTTCAGTGGCTTTGAATACTGCTGTCGTTCTTTTTCATGTATATATCAGCAAATTGTACATGCAGAGTAAGGCATAGTTACATTAGCGAATGGTTCTACTTAGATAATTTTCATGCTGCGAATCAATCAATAGGGTCAATGTGTGAAAGTTTTTCAGCTTGGTAAAACAGCCCGAAAATTTAGTAACTATATGTTTCGTTAATGCGCGTGCAGCAACCAAATTTTTTGACTGCAATACGTGTATAAATTTCGTTAATGCGTGTGCAACAATCAAATCTTTTGACTGCAAGACTGCAATACCCTGGAATGCTGTCGTGGCTCTGGAAGACCAAGGTCAAATGAGGTCACCACGTGAAACTTACGTAAGCACGCGTCGGAGCGCTTTCCACACTTCAGTAGCTTCATTGTTTTGTGTGACAAGGTGCGCTTGCGGTCATCCTCGCTTTTTTCGATTTTGCAAAGGGAGTGAGTTCGGGTCACGCTGACCCGACGTTATGGTTAGTGTG